>Ga0209573_1001105_pt1 | contig 44750 bp, 24 predicted proteins | sample TNRBio252014_DNA_FD_185870 | JGI IMG/M metagenome (GOLD analysis project Ga0209573, IMG submission 185870) | Wastewater treatment Type I Accumulibacter community from EBPR Bioreactor in Madison, WI, USA - TNR Reactor_6/25/2014_ DNA (SPAdes)... | ecosystem: Engineered > Bioreactor > EBPR >...
AAATAAGATACTATGTTTTTTGAGGGTAAGCCCCAAAAAAAGCCGCTTTGCGGGAAGTTTGAGCAAAAAAATGGAATAACCAACATCTGAAACGAACAACATGTTGGTTAGTTTTGGCTCCTAAGCGCCTAAATATCTACAATATTATTATACAATTTGTCAGATAACCTGTATTCACATCTGCTTTGTGACCGCCCTGCCCGGCCAAGGCTAATTTTCCCCTTTCTTTTTTACCCGAAATTTTGATCAAATTTTCCCCGAATTCCCATTGTAACTAACAAAACAAAATTTGGCAAAATAACAGAAAATATACTTGCTCATAGCTAAAAGACAATGCATGTAAACCGACTAAACGCATACAATACAGGAATTTTCTTCAACCCATAGGAATATTTGTCATTTTATTGACTTTTAATAAAATGTTTTATACACATTATTATAATTTCGCTACATTTGACCCTTCATTAAGAGTAAGATTAACAATATCATTGTTTCCTTTTGGTTTTGTTTATGAGTGTAATCAACTGGCGGTTGCAGTGGCCAGCATTTTTTAGTAATTAAAAATATTCAAATGAAAAATTTTTCTACCAAATTTTTTATGGGATTACTTATTGGTGTATTCACACTGACTACAATGAGTGCCCAGGGTTTGTACAGATCTTCGGATCCTGCTGCAAACAAAAAAATGGAAACCATCAATGCCAATAACCCTGGCAATTCCCTTATGAGTACTCCAAGAAATACTTTTTTCCAGGAGACCTGGGAAACCAATTCTTTCGCTACCAACGGTTGGGTACTTACTGACGCAGACGGTGATGGATTCAACTGGGTTCTGTCATCTACGCTAACTTCACACACAGGCACCTATTGCGCAGGTTCCAATTCTTGGGTCAGTACTGCTGGTCCGTTGACACCTGACAACTGGATGGGAAGTAAAGCTATCGATTTGACTGCTGCTACCGGTACCATCATTCTTGAGTATTGGGTGAGAGCACAGGATCAGACATGGCCAAGCGAGCATTACGGTGTGTATGCTTCAACCAGTGGCAATAAACCTGCTGATTTTTTAGGAGTCAATGGTACCAAATTATTTGAGGAAACCATCGTAAAAGGCACCGATAATGCCAACAAACTTTATGTCAAAAGATCACTCGATCTTTCTTTATATGCAGGAAAAACCGCTTATATCGCTTTCAGGCATTTTGATTGTACAGACATGTTTATCCTCGATATCGATGACATCATTGTTTTCCAAAGCACCATCACCGATGTAGGCATCACAGGAGTTGCTGCACCGGTTAATGCAACAGGATGTACTAAAACTGCTGAAGAAGACGTAACTGTGACACTGTTCAACTATGGCGGAACGCCACAAACCAATTTTACAGTATCTTATACTTTCAACGGCAATACAGTAACCGAAACTTATCCAGATACTTTGCAGCCTGCAACATCAGCTAATTTTACATTTGCACAAAAACTGGATCTTTCCACATTGGGATATTTCAACATGACATTCAATGTCGTTGTTGATGGAGATTCAGATGCAAGCAATAACAACTTTACACATGAGATCAGAAGCACAGATGGTATGTTTACAATTGTGGCCAGCACGGATGGTTCTGGTAGTCAGGCATGGGAATTGATCAATACCGCAGGAGACATCGTTGGCAGCCACGAAGCTTATCAGTGGTTTGTGACCGAAACGACCAATGTTTGTGTCCTTGCAGATGATTGTTATATCTTCAATTGGTTGGCTGGTTCTTCCAGCGAAAATACTGTAACTCTGAGCTACAATGAGACACAATTATTCACGGAATTGGTGACAGGTTCATTTGATTTCTATTCTATCGGCGATGCTTGCGAACCAGTAAATGCACTGTTAATCAGCCATTTAATTCCTGATTATGAAGTTTTGGGAAATGTTGGCTTGGCTGGAGCAATGAGGAATATCGGTAAAGAAAACATCAATTCTTATGATGTTCAGTATTCGATCAATGGTGTAGCAGCAGATAAAGTAACTGTAAGCAATCTGGATATTGCTCCCGGAACTGTTTTCGTAGCAGGGTATCCAACAGCGCACAATTTCGATGCATTAGGTTCTTATGATATTGTAATCACTTACTCTAATTTCAATGGCACCTATACTCCTGAAGAGAATGAATTTGCTCATACAATTAACATTTTAAGTTATAAACCTACAACCAGGATCTTTGGTGAAGAAGGAACCGGTACGTGGTGTGGTTGGTGCCCAAGAGGTGCTGTTTACATGGAATATATGGAAAATGCATACCCTGACACCTGGGTAGGTGTAGCAGTTCATAACGGAGACCCGATGACTGTCAGTGCATACGATACAGGTGTTGGTTCAATGATCAGCGGTTACCCAAGCGGTTTGGTCAACAGACATAATTTCGGAGCAGGTTTTGATGTGGATCCTTCATTGTTTGAAGAAGCATACAACATATTGATTGACCGAGTGGTTCCAGTTGATCTGACCATCACAGGAGGATCTTTTGCAGCATCCAACCGTAAGCTTCAGTTTACTATGGAAGCAAAATTTGCAGGGAATCTGGCAAAAGATTTTACGGTATTCGGAGTAGTCGTTGAACACGGAGTAAGAGGCTCTGCAGCCGGTTACAACCAAACCAACTATTATGCTGGCGGTGCAAACGGACCTATGGGTGGATTCGAAAGCCTTCCTGATCCGGTACCTGCTGCAAGCATGGTCTATGAAAATGTTGGAAGAGCTTTATTGGGAGGTTTCGCAGGCCTTGCAAACGTGATCCCTAATCCAACAACAGATGGAGGCTTGTATAATTACAATTTCTCTTATACCGTTCCTGCAACTGAAAACGTTGACCACATGGTGCTGATCGTAGCAGTGTTAGACAAAGCAACGGGTGAAATCGTTAACGTAGTTAAAAAGACCTATGAAAAAACTGTCGGAACTCAGGATGTAATGGCAGAATTAGTAGATTTTGAAGTTGCACCTAACCCTTCTGCAGGTCAGTTCAGGATCAAATTTGATCTGGAGAATGCTGAAGAAATCAGTGTTTTCGTTACAGATATGGTTGGCAGAAGAGTTGCTACCATCTCCGATAACGAAAAAATTAGTCATTTGGACTATACTTTAGATCTGTCAGCTCAAAACAATGGAGTTTATCTGATCAACGTACAATCCGCAAATGGCGTAAGCGTTCAGAAAATTGTTAAACAATAACATTTTATAAGCATTGCGGTTTTAATTGTTAAGCCGCAATGCTTTTTTTTAGATTACTTTTTTTATTAATTTTGTATTGCAAAAAATTAATGTAGTCATGAATAAGCTATTTTTTATCGTCACTGTTTTATTTTTCTCTTTAAAACTTTCAGGACAACTGGTGTTAACTCCGGATACCCTCGAAATAAGTTTCCCACATGATACAGCATATTATGACATACATATGACAGTGGCGAATATTTACAATGGTCCGGTATCATTCTGGTGGCGTTTGGTAAAAGATGGCACTTTCCCCTCAACTTGGACTACTCAGGTGTGCGACCTGAATACCTGCTATTTTGAAGGCGTGGACAAATGTCCCAAAAATAATCCCAATTCACTGACTGCGGGTTCCAGCTCAGATGCCATGTATGTAAAGCTCAATCCCAAAAACACAGAGGGAACCACCAACATGTGGTTCAAATTATACTCCAATTCTGACCTAACAAATTTGGTTGATTCATTGCTGATCGTAGTGGTTTCTCAGGGAACTTCACAAAAAGATGTGGTCAATGAGCAAATTGCCATTTTCCCAAATCCTGCAATTGATTATTTCAGCCTCAAAGGAGAATTCGACAATGCGGATCATCTTGAAATCTTCGATGCGACCGGTAGATTATTGGATCATACCCAAATTGAACCAGGAAAACAATACAATATTTCCGGACTACATACAGGATTGTATTATGTCAAACTGATGGACCGTCAAAGACAAGTGATCCAAACCCTTCGTTTACATAAAGACTGACAAGGATTTTTTTACCTGTTGGGCTATCCGGAAAATACAACACATTGGTTGTTCACCAAATCAGATTATCCATCTGATTTGCATGGTTATTAACAGTTTTACCTTTTTTATTTTCCCTGACAACTGGTCTTGAAGAAATTCATTTAATATCGGATAGTTGTTCATGGATCAGTCAGCTAAAATTACATTCAATTTTCTCAAAGCTAATTTGTGTCATAATTTTAGGTCAATTCATGATCTATTGCGATCTTTATGCGTTCAAAAACAGGTTTTTTTGCCAAAAATAGCCGTTAATTCGTTGATTAATAAGTATGCTTTTGGTAAATTAAATCCTGTATTTTTCTGTAAAACACTATGAAAGATGCGCCAACTGTTAGTTATCCTGTTCTTTCTCATGAATATTACAAATTTCAACCAACACGCTTTTGCCCAGGCAAGCTCACAGAAAGCTTTTTGCAATCCACTGGATATCAGTTACCGGTTCTGCATCGATGAACCATCCAGGAGAGAAGCAGCTGACCCTACTGTGACCTGGTTCAGGGACAGATATTACCTATTCGCTTCCAAATCGGGTGGCTATTGGCATTCCATGGATCTGGCAGACTGGATTTTTATTGAAACCACACAAATTCCGGTTGAGGAATATGCACCCACGGTCATTGCCATAGCTGACACACTTTATTTTCTGGCCTCTTCGAATGAGCGCAGCACTATTTATAAAAGTCATGATCCGCTCAGTGGGCTTTGGGAAGTTGCTGTACCTGAACTCGAAATGCCTGTTTGGGATCCTGCACTTTTCTTGGATGATGATGGTAAATTATATTTGTATTGGGGTTGTTCCAATGAGAAACCGATCTACGGCGTTGAACTGGACTACAGAGATCAATTCTCATTTGTGGGCGAACCTAAAGTTTTGATAAACGCTCATCCTGAAGCATACGGATGGGAAGTCCCTGGGGATTACAACACCCTCATCCATCAAAAACCATGGATCGAAGGTGCCTGGTTGAATAAAATCAAGGGTAAATATTACCTTCAGTATTCAGGGCCAGGAACTGAATTCAAAAGCTATTCTGATGGTGTTTATATTGCCAGTCAGCCACTAGGTCCGTTTACACTGCAACAACACAATCCCTTTGCATATAAGCCGGAAGGTTTCGCAGCCGGGGCTGGCCATGGAAGTACGTTTTCAGACAGATATGGTAACTTCTGGCACATAGGGACCATGACCATCTCTCAAAAACATATTTTTGAAAGGAGACTCGGTCTGTTCCCTGCTTTTTTGGATGATGAAGGAACGTTTTATACCCAAACAAAATTTGGTGATTATCCATTAAGCATTCCTCAAAAAAAGATACATGATTTTGATGAGATTTTCCCCGGATGGATGTTGCTGTCTTTCAGAAAGCAGGTCACAGTTTCTTCTGCCCTTGATTCATTCCCTGCTTCCAATATGACAGATGAAAACATTCGTACTTATTGGGCAGCCGAGTCAGGAGAAGCAGGAGAATACGCCATAATGGACTTGGGAGAAAAGTATGATGTTTTTGCTATACAGGTGAATTTTGCTGAGCACAATACACATATTTACGGAAGAAAAGAAGGTTTGCATCACCGATATACAATTGAAGCGTCGAATGATAAGGTCCATTGGGAAATGCTGTCAGACAAATCACTGAATAATCATGATAATACCCACAATTTTTATCAGTTGGAAGAAAAAATGGCATGCAGGTATATCAGGGTCAAAAATGTAGAGATTCCTGATGGTAATTTTGCCATCAGCGAACTGAGGGTTTTTGGTATGGGTCAAGGGAAGATTCCAGGAAAAATCAAGGATGTGGAACTCATCAGGAATGAAAATGACAGACGAAAAGTGAGGCTGACCTGGTCCGGCACAAATGCCACCGGATACCATATATTGTTTGGTACAGATAAGGATAAACTTTACAACTGTTATACGGTTTTGGATACAAATGAATTGGAGTTGAATAGTTTGAATGCTGAGGAAGCGTATTTTTTCAAAATTGAGGCTTTCAATGAATCAGGTATAAGGAAATGACGGACTTAGGTTGTTAAGCTAAGGTAATTTGGCGCACAAAGATCATGATAAAGTAAAGGATACATTTTGCAAACAGACTTTTCTGATTTTTAGAGTTTTCAGTTTAACCGGAACATATCTTTCGATGAATCGTTTAATTTTTCATAGGTTTTCTCTTTATCGTATGAAATTTCGGCTTAAAATGTTATAGGCATGTTAAAATTGGAGTAATTTGAAGCGATTTGTGCAAAAAATGTGTCTATTTGTACGTGAAACAAACCATTTGGTATAAAAATCAACTAATAAAAGCCAAATGATTTCAAAAAGCAGAAAATTTAGACTTACTTTGTAGGAGTAATTTTAAAAAAACTGTTAATATTTCAATTAATTTTCATATTCTAAATATTTATAATATATTTACATTTTAAATTACGATTCTAATGTTTTTCAGGTTTGTCATTCAAATATTTGTAATCATACTTTTGGCAGGGTCTTCTTTGACCGGTCAGGGCATGAGCAGGTATTCGGAGCAAAAAAATCCTGAAACTATATTATCACAACCCACTTTCAGCCTGTATCCAAACCCTGCAACTGCTTATTTTTCCATTCAGGGAAATGATAAGGTAGCTTCTGTTGAAGTCTATAACCTTGCCGGAAAACTTATGATCCGCTGGGAAACCAATGAAAGCAATCATTATCAAATCGGTGAACTAAAAAATGGTCTTTATCTGGTACGTTTGCTGGATAAAAACAAAAAAGTCCTGAAAGTCAACAGGATGAATAAAGAGTAACAGCTTACCCCTAATTAGGTTTTTATTACTGGTTTCCCCCATTTTTCATATAATATACCCATTGCAACTTTTACTTTACTTCTTACAATGCTTAGTAATCCGTGCAAAACTGTAGATCAAATTTAATAAAATACAAATTTTGACAAAAACCAGACAATTTTGGCAGCTTCCCAAAATTCAATACATTTCCTGACTTGTCTACTTTAGTGCTACAAATATCCCATTCAGTAAAATATATCATTGTAAGCAATCAATACTTTCTAAGGATTTTATATTCAAAAAGTTACAAATTTGATCAACAATAATTTAGCATCTTTATTATTCAGATCTTGTCATCTTCAATCCCGAAGGGATGACATGATTTTAGCATATAAATTATACACATTTTCAAAACCCTGAAAGGGTGATATTATTTGTAAATTATCGCAATGATCGGGTGGTTTTTACATGGTACGACCATTATCATGTCTATCATGCCACCCCTTCGGGGTTTTAATATCTTCGTGTCGTAATGCTATAATTATAACACCCCTTCGGGGTTCATCATTTTTTGATTTTTTTGCTTAAGTGCAATAAATAATGCAGTTTTTCATCATAATTGACTGTTTTTCAATACCTATATCCTCATGTATCTAAGCTCAGTAAAGTGAGACCAAAAACCAGACAATTTTGGCAGCTTCCCAAAATTCAATACATTTCACCAATATGACAACCACTCCATTGCATACCCTTTGATAATCATCAAAAAAAAACTGCAAGTCATTTACATAAAACAACTTGCAGTTTTTAAACCATTATGGATTTAACTTTATTTTTGAATCACCAAAGGCGTAATGCTTTGCTTATTTCCACTTATGAGTTGAAGATAATACATCCCTGCGGGAAGATCAAGGCCGGAAAGATGAATTCTTTGTTCACCTTCATGCAGACCAATGTGCTGATTGTGATGGATTTTGCCATCCTGGTGGATGATCCTGATAAGGGCATTTTCCGTCGCAAAACTTTTTATCACAATAGTCAGATGACTATTTGCCGGATTTGGTACCACAGAAAAATCCAATTGATTCATGTTAGCCTCATTCGTTGCTGTTCCGGTTTTGGTGCCAATCAACGCATCATTCACGAGGCAAATATCTTCCGTTCCATCAGCCGACATGCAAACCTGTCTGGTGTATTTTTTCATATTGATCACCTCCACATCGTCGATGAACCATCCCGGATAGCCTGCATCAGCTACCACACTGGCATCCGTTGCAAAACGGAAGGAAAAAGACACTTCAGAACCTTTCAGGAAGTTCAGATCGATGTAAGATTTAATATATCCATCACTGCTCCCTGAAAATGCCTTCAATCCCGGCAAAGGAATGGTGCTGTAACTTAAATTACCGTTGTACCCGTTGAGTATCAGGTGTTCATCCCTGAATTGCAACCAGTTGGTACCTCCATCTACCGAGTATTCAACAAAACCTCCGTCCTGCAATTCTTCCGTATCAAAAGCATGGTAGAAACTGAAAGCAGGATTTTCTCCTTCGATTGAGATAGGGTCGCTGAACATATACAGTGACATATCAGATTCAACAAATGATTCCGGGGCATACCAACTGTATGTCTTGCTTTGGGGAAAGAAATCCACCAATTCCCAGTATGTTTCTGAACCAACTGAATTGATCCCTACCCAATCGCCATTGTCTTCTTCCATTTCATCCTTGTACACTGAATTTGAGAAAATATCCGGATCGGATCTTAACTGGAAAATCACTGCTTTTTCCTCCAGTGAAGCCATGGAACCCAGATCAAATTCCAGTAGATCGCCATTCACTGAAACCGGGGTATTAGAGGAATTCGGCACAAAAGTAAGGCCTGTTGGCAGTGTTTCCCTGATTTTTACATTTGAAACCGCATCCTCTTTGTGATTAATGGCCTTAAAGGTGACATCGAAAGTAGTTCCGGGTTCAACGACAAATGCTGATTCATGATATAGTTTCAGTTCCCTGATACACGTAGGCAAGACATCGAAATTCTCACTACCATCATTGTGGTTGTAAGGATCTCCCTGTTCAGCGAAATACCCCATTCCTCTTCTGGCAAAAACTTCCCAGAGCAAACATTGGTGTTCCCCTCCAAAATTGATTTCATCTGCCAGCATTACAGCATCCCGACCATCCAGGAATCCCGGATTGCATGGTTGCATTTTCAGTGCATCCGTGATCAGCTGTACTGCTTTAAAATTACCAGAAGTTGTGCTTTCCCAGCTTGGATCAAAACCATATAGTTCGATAAATTTCCAGTAAAGATCCCAAAGGGTAACCGCCCAAACTTCTCCCACACCATGAGGTACATTTCTACCTCTGATAAAATCATAAGTGATGGGATTGATGGACATGTCAGTTGAATAGGGATAATTTCTGATCCCTTTTCCATTGACCAACTGGCCTGTGACATAGGTTCCGATTCCTCTGACATCCGTTCCCAGATCGCCTTCTCGGGTCGTAAAAGCCAATGCATAAAAATCACTCCAGCCTTCTCCCATTTGCTCTCCGTCAGGGTTGCCATCGTCATTGATATCAGGATTTGAAAGACAGGAACTGTTGTTCGGACCACCGGTGAGTCTGGTAGTGATGCCGTGGGTAAACTCGTGAGCGATCACGCCATTATCGAAAGAGGATTCTCTTTTTGCCGGGCCTTCGAAGGTTTTCAATCCCATGATCAGCCTGACGGTTTCTCCATTGGAAATGGCTGTTCTGATCAAATCACAGGTAGATCTTTTGAGGAACAATGAAGGAATACTGACGCCAGCACCGACTGCTCCGGCAGCCATTTCGAGCAATTCTTCGCCATTGCCTCCATCTATACCCGAAACATTGCAAACCAGTGCTCCGATCGCACCGGCTGTTTGTGCATTCAGCACTTTCCGTCCGAATTCACAGGAACCTCTGTTGATCAATGCGATTTTTCCTGAAACAGAACTGGTCAATTGCTGACAACCGAGGTCAGGAAAAGAAGTGTTATCCAAAGCCAGCACTACTTCACCTGAAAGCCTGTTGATGTCCATGTTTTGACCAAAACCTGCTTTTCCCGCTTCATAAATTCCGGAGATCAACGCAGGTTCTTCAATTTCAAGCCTCAATTGATTACTTCTTGTCCAAAGATACATTTGCATTCTGCCATTGGTTCCATCTCTTGGAGTTGAAAAATTGGCGTTGTTTTCACCACCCCCATCAAATGCTTCAGCCTTTACGTAATCATTTGCCTGACCGCCACGTTCATAATTATTTTCCTGAAAATTCCCGGATATTTCATCAAATCCGAGTCTGTATGCGAGATCATGCATCATGTTATTGACATAAAACAAATTGACAGTTGCTGCCTCTTTCATTGAATCAGGTTCAAAATCCCCGTTGTAAGGGAAATGAAACTGTAAGCCAGCGCCACCATCCGGTTCAGGATCAGATGCAGAGTTATTTGCCAGTCTATCCAGGTAGGCGTGCACATTATTTCCTCTGGTGATGGTATATTCAGCGCCCTCAATGCCATCAGTATCATGCCATCCAAATGGTGAGGCAAGCTCGTCCAAAGGACCCTGAGCAAAATCCTGACCACTGTGTGAGGGGCTTTCTGCAGGAAAAGGGAAAACCAGATAACTGGAATTGCCCGCTAAACCCTGGTTTGTGATATGTTGATGATCAACGCTTTGACAATGATGACTACTGTGCTGACCGGATAGATGGGCAAAACTATTATGATCAAAACTACAATAGGTCGTATAATTTACAACATTGATCAATTCCCCGGTTCCGGCTGAAATGCCATAATGCCAATGATCCGGTTTGTCAATCGGGTCAATTTCAACGCTCCACCCTGCTGTCAACCCTTCCTCTCCTGGATAAAACATCATTCTTACAGGAATTTCACCTGTTGCTATTCCAGGCATGATATATACTGACATTCCCTCCTCTTGGTTTTCCATAAGTTGCAATGAAGCCGGGTTTCGTGCAACTGTTGAAGTCATGTATTCCACAGATTTAAGTACCGCATCGCGTGAAGAAAGCGTCTGTTTTTTATGAATATTGATTTGATCCAGATTTTTTATAAACCTGTTTCCCGTGACCAACAATTTACCTTCCTTCGTTTGGGTTACATTTATAAGAGCATTGTATACAGGAATTCCTTCTAAGTACTGCTGTATATAAAAATGCCTGGCTCCGTTGTGCCGGGTTTTCACTTCATCCACAATCACCATTTCACTCACGTCGGCTGATGCCAAACCGAGAGATTGATAATGTGTCCGGATGTGATCCAATGGGTTGGAAACGGACTGGCCCTGACCAAATAAACTCAGAATAAAAAGTATATTAAACGATAAAAAAACAAATAATGATTTGTACATGTATTCAAATTATTAGGTATAAAAATATTATTCTTAATGAATTAAATTTCAGAAGGTTTTGCATGTAAAACAGTTGGTAATATTAGTTATTTAAGACCGATTGACCTATAAAATTGTTCAAGTATTCGTGAGTTTTTTGTAAATAGTGTGCCTGCAAGAAAACCCATGGTTATTTCGTCTTTGATAAGAAAACGTCAAGGACAAGGCTTGCGAAGTTTTTGAAAACAAGGAGTTTACTAATTGTAAATGACTTTTTCAAAAACAAGCATAACGCAGTATTTGGCGTTTTCTTGCAAAGACTAAATAATAGATATTTGTTTAGTTTGATAGTCATTTAGTCTTTAGTCTTTTAGCATATACTGTTTGCCTGGGGTCAGAACTTCAATGTTTAAGACAATTTTAGGGTCTCTCGCTCGCTATGCATTCTTAAATTCAACAGGCTAACAGATCAAAAAGCTAAACACTCACATAATAAGAAGGATAAAATATTTTATGAGGGCTTTTACAATTTTGTGCCACAAAAACCACCCTTTGTCTAAAAACCCGACTAAAGCTGGTACAACAGCCGGCTTTTTTTGCTATGTTCGCCTTTGAATTTGATTTTTAGCAAATGGAAAACAAACAAATTGTTTATGGCAGAAAACCAGTTTTGGAACTGCTCAAAGCCGGTAGCCAGATTGAGAAAATTTATATCCAACAAGGATTGCACGGACCGTTTGAAGTAGAACTCCGCAATCTGATGAAGGGAAAGGACATCCCTTTAAGTGTCATTCCTCCGGGCAAACTGGACAAGATAAGCAGAGGCAATCATCAGGGAGTCATTGCATATTCAGCATTGGTAGATTATGTTGATTTTGAGAGTCTGGTGGAATTGGCATTTGAAAAGTCAGGCGCACCGTTATTCCTTTTCCTGGAAGGGATCACAGATGTCCGCAACTTTGGGGCGATCCTGAGAACAGCAGAGGTTTTGGGTGTGGATGCCATTTTTAGCCCATCAAAAAACACTGCATTGGTCAACGAAGACATGATCAAAACTTCTGCCGGAGCGTTGTTTAACATTCCCATGGCCAGGGTCAAAAGTATGGACAGGGCTTTGCAATACCTCAGGGATTGTGGTGTTTTTGTAGCCGTGAGTCATCTGGGCGCTGAGAAGAGGATCACCGAACTGGATTTTACCGGACCTGTTTGTGTGGTGATCGGTTCAGAGGAAACAGGCGTAAGCGAACATACGACCAAATTGGCTGACAGCTTGTTTTTAATACCTCAACAGGGTCAGATTGACTCTCTGAATGTAGCAGTTTCTGCCGGGGTCATTTTATATGAAATTCAAAGACAAAGAGGTTTTCAAAAGTTCTGATCATAAAATAAAAACTATTCTGGTGAAGAATCAAACCAATCCGTTTAAAATAGCAGCTTTACTCATTTTTTCAGCCTTTGTTTTGGTACAATGCGGTACACCGAAAAAAGCATTGCCAGCCGCACAAGTCATAGAGGACCAAGGATTATTCTGGGAAGTCAGCCATCCTGACATTCAGCACAAATCCTATCTTTTTGGCACCATCCACATGATCCCCGAAGAACTATTCTTTTTGCCTGATGGTCTGGAAGCGGCCATTGCTGGTTCAGAAGCAGTATATTTTGAGGTGGATGTTTCAAAAATGAAAGATCCCGTTTATCAGATGGAGATATTGCAGCAATCTTTTATGCAGGGAGATACTACCCTGAGCGATTTGCTGACCGAAGACGAATATGCATTTGTCAAAACCCATTTTGAGGAAATGGGTATGCCGATCTTTATGTTTGAAAAGATCAAACCCATGTTTTTATCCGTATTTGGAGATAAGGAGATCATGGGAAAAAACGCGGAAGGTAAGCTTCGGTTTTATGAATTCGAATTGATGGCGTTGGCTGAAAAGGCAGGCAAGGAAGTCTTTGGTCTGGAGAGCATAGAGTATCAGATGAGTCTGATGGATTCCATTCCATATACCAAACAGGCCAAATACCTTGTCCAGAGCATACAATCTGATCAAAGCAGGGAAAGTACGCTGGACAGTCTTTTTGCTCTGTATATAGCGCAGGATATTGAGGCGATGCACGAAAGTCTGGATGAAGGAGACTTGTCAGAATATGACAATATGTTGTTAAAGCACCGCAATCAGAACTGGATTCCTGTTGCCACCGGCAGTATGAAGGAAAAACCATGCTTTTTTGCAGTTGGCGCAGCGCATATCGGTGGACCTGACGGAATGATCACACTGCTCAGAAAACAGGGATTCATAATAAAACCTGTGAATAAAGCCGGGATTTCAAATCAGCAATGATCTTGACGGTTGATCGCCTTAAAAAACAAATTGGTTTGTTCTTAATATGTTTTCCAAAGGAAAAAGCTAAAAGGTAACATTCTGATAGCCTTTGCACTTACAAAGGACTCCAATTATTCAACTTTGCCACCTTTTTATCCTACAAAACCTGCAGCAAACTGACCTGCTGGTAAGGTCCGCATTGCACCCTCACGTAATAATTGCCCCTGGAATAATGGTCATTTTGCAATTCCCACATATAGGTTCCGGCAGACAATTTGCCCAGATCCTTGGAATACACCGATCTGCCCAGTGGATCAAAAAGTTCCAGTCTGGTATGACCACCCGGGATACTTGTCTGTATCCTTGTGTAGCTGATCATCGGGTTTGGATATATCTGAAGACTGAGGGCATCCTCACGGTTGAGTTCTTCGATGGATGTGGTGGAACAATTATCTTTTATCAAAGGCAATTCCTGGAACCCATCCATCATGATCTGGCTGGTCTCGGATGTCGGCAGGCAGAACCATTGGGAAAGGATCGATGCATATACCGAACGAAAATCGTATTGCATGGGTATATTGTCATCTTCGTTGGCCTGAACCGGAAGATTCGGATTTGAACCCAGGATGCCAGGTTGAACCTTTGTGCCAAAAAGGAACATTGGCGCAGCAGCACCGTGATCTGTACCGGTACTTGCATTGGAAATGATCCGTCTGCCAAATTCAGAAAAGGTCATGCCAAGCGTTTTGTCAGCAACACCCAATTGTTCAAGGTCTCGCTGGAAGGAAAATACCGCATCATTCAACATTTTCAGCAATGTGGCATGCAAACCGCCTGCAGGATTACCATTATCCACTTGTGAGGCATGGGTGTCAAAACCATACAGACTGACGAGATAGATCCTCGTTTTCATCCCGCCACTGATCAGCCTGGCTATGGTTTTGAGCATGTCAGCCAGGTAATTGGTACCTTCGCCGGGATAACCAGAATAGGCATTCGAACCCTGAACATAAGCGCTGATGATACTTTGTGCGTAGTTCTTGATCTGTGAACCTATCTGCCGGATGTATGTGAGTTCTGAACCAGCAGGTGTTTCAGGCGCAGGATCCAGCACCGGTGTATAATTGACATTGAAGATTTCTGTTGAATTGATATTGAATGCTGTCTGAACTTCATTGCCCTGGAACAGTAAAGGCATATTGGCACCGATCTGCACTGCCAAAGGATCCGGCATGCTTGCATTTGGGTAACCATAGGGATATCCTTCAAAATTTTTCTCCAGAAACCTGCCGATCCAGCCGCTTTTGACATAAGCATTCGCATCCGATCCACTGTTCCAGATGTCTGTACTGCGGAAATGCGAAAAATTAGGTTTTGGATAACCGACACTTTGAATGATCTGTAGTTTATTCTCGTTGAACAGTGTTTTAAAGTGGTGCAGGGATGGATGTAAGCCCACGGGTTTGGGCGCTAATTGGTGCAGTGAAGACTCCGGGATCAACAGGTTGGGTCGCGCCGTGGCCATTTTTGGATACTGATCCAGTGGGACGAGTGTGTTAAGCCCGTCGTTGCCCCCGTTCAGGAAAATCATGACCAGGATATTGTCATTGGGTGGATTGCCCAAAAATGCATTGAGCATGCCGCCTGTGGAAAAAGCATTCACCGAAAATGGCTTCAGGATAGCGGGAAGCGCTACCACAGGTGCCAGGGATTTGATAAAACTGCGTCTTTGCATTGCTTATCTTTTAGTTTTATACAATATTGATCAGACCCTTTTAAATCAGGTTAAATTCTGCCTGCTGCATCATTTCCCTCAGCATGGAAAGTATCCTGAACCGGGCAGCATTTTGATATTCCTGGTTGCCTGGTTCAAGCAGGTATTGATTCCAAAGATTGGTCCAGTAAAAATCATCGAGCCCTGATAACAGGAAAGATTTGAAATAGTCCCTGGTCTGATGGCCCACCGGCAATCCATACAAAAAATCGACGGTGTCACTGACCAATTGGTTAGGATCAGCCGGAGCAGGCAAAGACCTGATGAATTCCAGCGGATCAAAAACGATGACAGCATCTCCCAACGCGATTTGTCCATTGCAAAGGTTATTGATCAGAACGAGGCGGTTGGCTAGACTGTCCGAATTGATCCAGACCCTTGTAAATAAGGGTGCCTGATGCCATGCAGGATAACCTGCCACCAGTGGCGGATCGAGTACATTCAGTCCTGTCTGGGCTGCATTTGCAGCGATCAATGCCCAAGATAGGTACAGCGACTGCAATTGTGTTTGTGGATCGGGAAATTTAAAGTTAAACGTCCTGCTCAGACCTGCCACGAAATCCAATGGAGATTTGATGATACAGCCCATGTTGAGTTCGTGGTAAAAATGTTCACTTTTGATTAAAGTTTCCACCACGGGATATATTTCATAGTTATTGGTGCGGAAAATCGTTGCCAAAGGCAAAATAATGTTTTGTTCAATTTCGGGTGTAATGTCATAGTAAACGAAAAACTGGTACAGTTTCCTGCAAATGAATTTACTCACTTCATGATTGGAAAAGATCATATCGAGCAGCTCATTCACTTCAGTCTCACCAGCCTGTCCGATTTTGCCCACAATGGTTTTATTACCGTAAAAAGCAGAAAAGCTTTTATTGCCTGTATCATGCTGGGTGAAATCGAAAAAGTAGCTGATCGGACTGGTAAAAGGATTGATGCGCAATCCGGTGAGGATCCTTGCGGCAGCTTTGATATCGTCTTCCGTGTATTGGCTGTCGGGACCTTTACCAACGGTGAACAATTCCTGGAGTTCTCTGGCATAATTTTCATCCGGTTGTCCTTTGGAATTGAGGTAGCCGTTGAGATAGCGCAGCATGGCAGGGTCTATGGTGATGGTTTTGGTCAGCGTCTTGAAATTTCCAAGGCAATTAGACCTGAGAGCTGAGAGATACCAATACATAGCCTGAGCTATTTCCACCACGTCAGCCTCGATGGCAAAATGATTTTGCCAGAAAAGGGTCATTTTTTCCCGAATATTCAATGGGCTATGGATCATCAGACCCACCCACCAGGCTTTGAGGCTGTCTGTTCTTGCCTGGTAATATTCAACAGGTAAAGCTGGATTATAAGGAGCATTAACCCATGTCTGTCCAAAACCTGCGTTGGGATCCGGTTTATCCGGGGTAGCATATACATTGACCGGTGGCGCCGGTTGAGGCGCCGACTGATCCAACAGTGTTTCTACAGCTTCGGAGAGGCCGAGATCGACAAAATCCTGCAGATCATGAGGTGTAAAACCGAAGCAGGTTCTTCTGAGCAGGTGCATGGCCTGGGTTTGGGTCCACGGCCCTGTATAAGGATCCAGAGAACCGGTATTGTTTAAGTGTTTGGTGGCTGGTCTGGTGAGTAATTCAAAAAACTGACTCCTATCCATGTTGCGATCTTTTATATCCAAAAATAACAAGTGATATGATATTTTTATTGTTGACCTGTAAAAAATCGATATTAATTTTTGATGTATTTTTGGTGATCAGAGAGTTAGTTTAATTATCCAAAGGTAAATTAACATTTATTAAAAACTATAGGAACCTGTATACCGGATGAACACTGAGATTATGAAAGCCAATATTATTAAGTCTTATTTGAAAAAAAATAGCTTTGAGTACAACAATGAATGAATACTGAGGCCTCAAAAGTTCGAACCTAAACAGTTGGTACAAATACACGATTGATAAAACTATTTTTTTTGGTATTGATCTGAACATCCAAAAAATCATCCGTGGTACCTGTTTTCCTCATTCCTGGCGGTTGTTTCATCTGAAGTAATATATAATTGGGCTTATAAGACCTTATGGGATGAATAGCTGATAAAATGTTAGGAAAAACCTGAAGGATGGTATATTTTTGTTAATGCTATTCAAAAGTTACATCTTATATAATGAAAATGAAAATAAAGATTATTATCCTCTGCATTTGTTTTATAGCATCATCAATTAGTTGCACAAAAATAAAATTCGGTTCTAACACAATCATATTAGACATCTGTGATGAAAGATTTGAATTCGATAATAGTGAATGTGATTTTGACAATAGACATAGTCAAAGTCAATTTAATTTCACATCTGTTGATTTGAGTGGAATGCCAGAAGCATTCGTATTGTTTTCTAACTATAGATCTATGTTCAAGAAAGATACAATAGATTTAAGTATACATCTATATGTCGAATATGAAGATGGTCAAACTAGATTCAGCATTAACAAACTAGATTCAGTTTTACAATTAGAAAACTCAAATGTTAATCCGAATAACATATATCCAAGAATTCATACAAATGCTTGTGGTTTAAGTTTTAGCAATCATAATGTGATGAGATTACAAAAAGATTCACCATATATGGTTAATAAGAATTTCAATTATTTTGTAAAAGATTATAAAATCAACTATGAATCGGATTGCATTGAAAAAGCATTACTTTACATTGAATTGGAGATGAGTGGGAAAATGTACTATCAGTCTTCCCAACAAATATTAGATTCAACAATAATAGCTCCTACAACAATGAAGTTGTTATTTGATATTGAAGAGTGAATAACTTGAAAAAAAAAGATGTAACATCCTGCATAATTCTATACTTGGTAAACACTGCGCACGGATCATAAAGGAAGCATTCCTACCAATTAAATTTTACCAAACTTCAAAAAAAAATCCTGCAACCACAAATCCTTCAAAATTTATTCGGATATGAAATTGCGGGAACATTAGATTATACCATTTTGAATTCTACTTTAAAAAAGAATGTTCATGGCATAATTGCTTCAATTACACTGAATTCTAATGTAAAATCCGGTTCAAACTGACCAAGCAAATCCGGTCCAAACTGACCAGAGCAAGCCTGAAAATTCCTATTGGATCAAGCAAAGCACATCATCAATAGAAATTATTGAATAGAAAATAAAATGTTGAAAGTGTCTCCCCTTTGAATATTTAATAGTTTGAGGATTCCGGAGCAAATTGAACTACCCATTCCTAAGTGAATTGTTCTGTCCATAATAATTCATAGATTCATTTAAAGTGATAAATAGGCTCTATGTTGATTGGTGTGGGTTTAAATGTAAATTGTTTTTTAGTTTTATTTAGCTGGTTAGCAAATTAGTCTGTTGGCTTTTAGTCTTCTGGAATTGAGTGTCTACATTGAGCAAAAGACACCAAATTTGTGCCGGAATTAAAGGCTTTTAGCGAAGTTTTCTAAAAAATCACTATACCAATAAGTTTGTAAAAATCACTGAATCAAAGCCCCTTGTTTATCAAATTATATAAAATTCCACACCAATCAACATAGAGCCAACAAAAATGTAATTCACTAAAACCATTAACAGTTTTTAACATAATTTAAACACTATTAATTTTGTAATACTTTTAAATACTGCTATAATATATTTAAAATGAGATAAATACAAAATTAATAAATTTATTAGTTTTCTCTCATTATCATGTTTAAACAGTATGGATACAATTCCCAAAGAGATAAACAACATGTACACACGCGTGTGCACAACTTACACACGCGTGTGCACAAGTTACACATGCGTGTGCACAACTTACACACGCGTGTGCACAAGTTACACACGCTTGTGCACAAGTTACACACACGTGTGCACAAGTTACACACGCGTGTGCACAACTTACACACGCGTGTGCACAAGTTACACACGCGTGTGCACAACTTACACACGCGTGTGCACAAGTTACACACGCGTGTGCACAAGTTACACACACGTGTGCACAACTTACACACGCATGTGCACAAGTTACACACACGTGTGCACAACTTACATACGCGTGTGCACAACTTACACACGCATGTGCACAACTTACACACGCATGTGCACAACTTACACACGCATGTGCACAACTTACACACGCATGTGCACAAAATCAGTGCATTATTTTAGCATGAGAATCCGCAAAATTGCTTGCATTAATGAATATAAATATTTGAATAAATATTTTTTACTACTATATTTATGTTCTGGTTTTCAAGTAATGGTGTGGGGGAAAGTGATGAATATGTATGATAGTTAAGCATATCGGCTTAAATGGGAGTATAGTCTTAACTGAATTCAAGAAACCCGGGATGGTGATATTTTTTATTGTGACAATAAACAAGTTGAGCCTCATTGTAAAAAGACAGCCGACGCACATTCAAGCACATTTGGTTTTTACCGACACACAAGCCAAAGTGAAAAACCAAAAGAGCTTGAATTTTGCCAACGCACAGAGAGATGACAGAATTAAAAATGTAAATTGCGATTTAAAAAAAAAATAGAAAAAGTTAAATTGGATGACAAATAATACAAATCAAAACCCTGAACAAATTGCAAGAGACCGCATTGACGGAAAATTGCGTCTTGCTGGGTGGGTTATCCAAGATAAAAAGAAGATAGATTTTAGTGCTGCCCTTGGAATTGCTGTAAAAGAATACCTGACTGAAGTAGGTCCTGCTGACTATGTGTTATTCGTTGACAGAAAGCCAGTTGGTGTAATTGAAGCTAAAAAAGAAGAAGAAGGACAAAATATCACGGTAGTCGAAGACCAATCTGGTGATTATGCAACAAGTAAACTTAAGCACATAAATAACGAACCACTTCCTTATATTTATGAATCGACTGGTGTAATTACAAGATTTACTAATGCCAAAGACCCTAAACCAAGGGCTAAAAATATATTTTCATTCCATCGGCCAGAAACTATTAAGTTTCAACTAAAGAATGAAAGAACATTACGGAGTAGATTATTTGACTTTCCTGCTTTAAACAAAGGAAACTTGCGGGAATGTCAATATTCAGCAATTAAAAACCTTGAGATTTCTTTTGAAGAGAATAGACCAAAAGCCTTAATTCAAATGGCTACGGGGGCAGGAAAAACATTTACTGCAATTTCTTCAATATACCGACTTCTAGAATATGCCGATGCAAAACGGATTCTCTTTCTTGTTGATACAAAAAATCTTGGAGAACAAGCCGAACAAGAGTTTATGGCTTTTACTCCACCCAACGAGAATAGAACTTTTACTGAACTCTATACGGTTCAGCGATTAACTTCATCGTTTGTAAACCCCGATGCTCATGTATGTATAAGCACTATTCAAAGATTATATTCAATTTTGAAAGGTGAAGAACTGGATGAAAAATCGGAAGAAGAAAACCCCAACGAAAAAGATTGGCAACCCAAAGAACCACTTCCTGTAATTTACAATGAGAAAATACCAATTGAGTTTTTTGATTTTATTGTAATTGACGAATGCCACCGTTCTATTTACAATTTGTGGAGACAGGTGTTGGAATATTTCGATGCTTTTTTAATCGGGTTAACAGCCACACCCGACAAAAGAACGTTTGGTTTTTTTAATGAAAATATTGTGAGCGAATACACCCATGAAGATGCCGTGGCAGATGGGGTTAATGTAACTTACGATACCTACATAATTGAAACTAAAATTACAAAATCGGGAGCTGTCATTGAAGCTAAAGAGTTTGTTGATAAACGCGAAAGGCTAAGTAGAAAAAAACGTTGGGAACAATTGGACGAGGAAGTTTCTTATGCTTCAAACCAGTTGGATAAAGATATTGTAAATCCAAGTCAGATAAGACATGTAATAAAAGCTTTTAAGCAAAAACTCCCTGAGATTTTCCCTGGAAGAGCAGAAGTCCCAAAGACTTTGATCTTTGCTAAAACAGACAGCCATGCTGATGATATTATCAACATAGTTCGGGAAGAGTTTGGTGAAGGAAACAGTTTCTGTAAAAAGATAACGTATCAAACCGAAGATAATCCGAAAACGGTTTTATCTTCTTTTCGTAACGATTACTTTCCTCGCATTGCTGTTACCGTTGATATGATTGCAACCGGTACCGATGTGAAACCTTTGGAGTGTTTGATTTTTATGCGGAATGTAAAATCCAAAGGATATTTTGAACAAATGAAAGGGCGAGGCACTCGTACCATCAAACTAGAAGATTTAAAAAAAGTTACACCTTCTGCCATTGCTACAAAAGACCATTTTGTAATTGTAGATGCTATTGGCGTAATGAAAACTACCAAAACCGACAGCAGACCATTGGAGCGAAAAAGAGGCATTCCATTAAAAGATTTGATGTATGCTGCCATGATGGGTAACGTTGATGAAGATTTGTTTGTTTCCCTAGCTGGTAGATTGGGGCGTATCGAGAAACAAATTACTCCCGATGAAAAGAAAAAATTTCAGGAATTAGCCAAAGGCAAAACCATCAATCATATGGTAAAAGACCTGTTGGATGTTTTTGATCCTGATAAAGTGCAGTCCTATTCTGTGGCAAAATTTGGGAAACCAACACCTGCACAAGTAGATGAAACACAAATGGAATTAGCAAAACAAGCTACAATTTCTATATCAGGTGAATTGATTGAATATGTGGACAATGTGCGGAAATCACTGGAACAAATCATAGACATTGTAAATATTGATGAGTTGGAATTTGCCGGTTGGGATACTCATGCACAAGAAAAAGCATTGGAACTGGTTGGTAATTTTAAAGAATATATAGAGGCTAACAAAGATGAGATTGTGGCTTTGAGTTGGTTCTATTCTCAACCCTATCAGCGGAAAGAACTTACCTATAAAATGGTAAAAGAACTACTTGAAAAGCTAAAATCCGACAAGCCAACCCTTGCTCCATTACGTATTTGGCAAGCATACGAACATATTGACAACCTGCAAAGCAGTCAGCCACTCAACGAAATGATTGCATTGGTAAGCTTGATAAGAAGGGTTATGGGTTTGGATGAAAAACTCACACCGTACAACAAGGCTGTTGATAAACGCTTTCAGGATTGGGTATTTAAAAAGCAAGCAGGGACACTAAAGTATTCCGAAGAGCAAATGACTTGGTTGCGTATGATTAAAGACCATATTGCCACCTCGTTCCATTTAGAGAAAGACGATTTAGATTACAGTCCGTTTGATTCCAAAGGTGGTCTGATGAAGATTTGGCAACTCTTTGGCGATAATTTGGATGTAATAATTGATGAACTTAATAAAGAATTGGCAGCATAATGGTAAATGGTTGGATAGAAGTTGAATTTGAACAGTTAGTTGATTACATTCAACCAACTGAGTTTATTGTTGAAAGCACAGACTATAAGGATAGTTTTAAAATACCTGTTCTTACTGCTGGAAAATCATTTATTAAGGGATACACGAATGAAACTCATGGCATTTTCAATAATTTACCTGCAATTATATTTGATGATTTCACAACAGCATCGAAATATGTAAATTTCCCTTTTAAAGTTAAGTCTTCTGCTATGAAGATTTTAGTCCCTTCATGTGATTTAATAAATCTAAAATATGTATTCCTTGGAATGCAAATTACTGATGTAAGAAGTGATACTCATAAAAGATATTGGATTTCTGATTTTGCCAAAAAGACAATACCTCTGCCACCTCTAAATGAGCAAAATAGAATAATAGATAAAATCGAAGAACTATTTAGCGATTTAGATAATGGCATAGACAATCTCAAACTGGCACAGAACCAATTAAAGGTGTACCGACAAGCATTATTAAAATCTGCCTTTGAAGGTAAACTTACCGAACAATGGCGAAAAGAGAACAATCCAGAGCCGGCAGAAAAATTGCTTGAACGAATAAAAGTGGAACGAAAAAAACGCTACGAACAGGAATTGAAAGATTGGAAAGAGGCAGTTAAGGTTTGGGAAAAAGGAACAAAAAAGGAAAGAAAGCCAAGTAAGCCCAGCGCTCCAATTGACTATCCAAGTTTGAAGCAAGTAGACATTGAAGAACTCCCTGTTATTCCTGAAAATTGGATTTGGACTAGAAATAATGAGATTTTGTATTATGTAACAAGTGGTTCAAGAGATTGGAAAAAATATTATTCCGATAAGGGAGCTTTTTTTATTAGAACGCAAGATATCAAAACAAATAAACTTGATCTTGATGGTGCTGCCTTTGTCGATTTACCAATTAATGTTGAAGGTAAAAGAAGTTTAGTTCAAAAGGGCGATTTACTAATGACTATAACAGGTGCAAATGTTGGCAAAGTAGCATATATCAAGGATGACATACCAGAATCCTATGTTAGCCAATCTGTAGCATTAATGAAGCCTGTAAATGTAAAAATCACTCCGTATCTTCAATTGTATTTTCAATCAGATGTATATGGCGGAAAAATGATTAGTGGATTAGTATATGGAGTTGGACGACCTGTTCTTAGTTTGGAAAACATGAGAGAAGCACCAGTCGTTATTTGTTCATTTGAAGAACAAGAACAGATTATTGCGGAGATTGAATCTCAGTTTTCAATAATTGAGAATTTAGAGCAAACAATAAACGATGGAATTAGAAAGTCAGAATTTCTTCGCCAAAGTATACTCAAAAAAGCCTTTGAAGGGAAACTTGTTGCACAAGACCCAAATGATGAACCAGCAGCGGAGTTGATGAAACGCATAAAGGCTGAAAAGAAGAAATATTTGGAAGAACAAAAACAACAAAAGAAAAGGACACATAAAAAAATAAAGAAGATGAGTAAAGAACTTAGCATTGAAGAAGTACTCAAAGCTTCCGACAAGCCAATGCTTGCCAAAGACGTTTGGCAGCAAAGCAAGCATAAAGAAAACATTGAAGAGTTTTATGCCGAATTAAAAAAGATTCAGAATAGTATCAAAGAAGTAAAAAAAGGAACTGAATCACTATTATCACTTGCAAAATGAGAATAGATAAAGTACATATAAAATCACGTTTCAAAAATCTAGAGGATTTTCATATTGACATAGATGAAAATGCTTGGGAAACGGTATTACTTGGGTTAAATGCGACAGGGAAATCAAACTTTTTGGAAGCACTTGTAATCATTTTCAGGGATTTGGATTTAATCTATGTTCATAACCGAAAGATTAAGCAACTTTTTAATTTTTATATTAAGTATGAATGCAGAGGAAACAATATTGAAGTAAACTTTGAAAATTCAAAGTATGAATTCAAAGTCAATTATAAGAATATAACTTCTGAGTTTACAAGAAACATCGAGCATTATTTACCAAAACATGTTTTTATCTATTATTCAGGTGTCAGCGACCGTTTGGCAAATTTGTATATGCCCCATCTGAAGTTATATTACGATGAAATTACTAAACCAGAAGCCAAACGAACCAAATTTGATACGATAAGAAGAATATTTCTTGCACAAAATATTCATGCAAATTTTGCTCTGATTGCATTTTACCTATTCAAAGATCAGGAAGAAGAAACAATCAAATTCTTAAGAGAGGAATTGAAAATTGTTGACTTTGGCTCTGCTTTATTTATGCTCAAAGAACCTGAATGGTCTCAAGATAAAAATGATTATTTCTGGGGTGCTGATGGTTTAGTTAGAAGATTTTTAGACGATTTGCTATTGTTTTCATTTGCCCCAATAAAGTTTAAAGCACGTGTTGATGTTTCATATAAAAAATCTGAAACACAAGACAGAAGCTACCTGTATATAAAAGACAGAAGAAGTTTTGAAGAATTAATTGATTTTAAGTACAAGAATAAAATAGAGCTTTTTAATGCACTTGAAAGTATTCATGTATCAGACATGCTTCATGATGTTAAAATCAAAGTCCAAAAAGAGGGCGTTGATGGCGAATTAGCTATGTCGGAACTCAGCGAAGGCGAAAAGCAATTACTTTCAGTTTTGGGGTTGCTTAAATTCACTAAAGATGAAGAATCCCTAATTTTATTAGATGAGCCAGACACTCATTTAAATCCAATGTGGAAATGGAAGTTCTTGGATTATTTGGACCGAGTGGTGAAACGAAAAGAAAATACACAGATTATTTTCTGTTCACATGATCCGCTGGTGATTGGGAATATGGTTAAGTCCCAGGTTCAACTATTTAAAGTTGACCCTGAAACCAAAAAGACCAAAACTGAAAGTCCAAAAGCAGATCCAAAAGGAATGGGGGTAGCCGGAATATTGACCAGTGATTTGTTTGAGCTACCTACAACGCTCGATTCAGATACTCAGCACCTATTGGATGAAAGAAATGAGTTACTATTCATTGAAAGTGAGAACAAGTTGAATGAGAAGCAAGAGCAGAGGCTAAAAGAATTATATGAAATATTGAACAATGCGGGATTCTCACAAATCTTCAAGGATCCGCTTTATTCTGAGTTTGTCATTGCCTATCAAAAGTATCTACGTGATAAAAAGGAGAACATCTTGATCGGTAACAATGAGATAAAAAGCAAAGCACTAGAGATAGTCAATAAAATGATGAAGAACAAAGCATGATATATATTGACATAAACAAATTGGCTCCCTCACAAGAATGGCTGGATAAATCACAAGAGCTTCTTGATGAATTAATTGCTAATAGGGCCAATAAGGCAGAACGGGATAAAATCATAGATAGGGCTTCAAGTCAAAAACATTGGAAAGCATTGAAGAATGAGCTTAAGAAGCTATCCTATGGCAAATGTTGGTACTCTGAAGCAAGAGAGATTTATTCCTATTACCATGTAGACCATTTCCGACCTAAAAAAAGGGCCATAGACGATACATCTGGGGTAAAAGTTGAACGAGATGGCTATTGGTGGTTTACTTTCGATTTTAAAAACTATAGAATATCAGGTGGTGTTGGCAACACCTTGAAGGTGGATCACTTTGCTGTAAGAGCCAATTGCGCCAACTATCCCGAAGATGATTGTGAAGATGAAGTCATCTATTTTCTTGACCCAACCAAAAAGAACGACCCAAGAAAACTAATAGTCAATGAAAATGGCGAAATGAAACCTGCTAATACCATTCATACTAACTGGGATCACATTCGAGCAAAGTACACTATTGAAAAATTAGACCTAAACTTCCCTGATTTAAAAAATGCGAGGCATCTCAAATGGAAAAAATGCAACACGTTGATTCGGGAAGTTGATATTCTTGATGCGGAGTTACAATCTGCACCCTCAGCAAGGAAAGAGGAGCGATTAGAAAATAAACTGGAAGAAATAAGAAAACTAATTGCCCCTTGTGAGGAGCTTTCTGCAACTGTAAGAGCTTGCCTTAGGGCATCAAGAAGGGATTGGGCACTTGCATTGTTAGAGGAATCAATAGAGGTAGATAGTATCTGTGCTGATTTTATTATTCCTGAAGAAAAGGAAGCTGAACCTCATAATGCCCATATATAGCCCTTATGAAACTCGAAGCATTAAATAAAAGCCATATTGAGCAAGCTGCGACCATTATTGATGAACAAGGCATTCCCAAAAACCATGTTTGGAGTCAATACTATGTGGTAGTTATTGGCAAAGAGTATCCGTTTAAACATCTTGTAAGAACTGCTTATGAACTAGCCACTGGAGAGCCATTGCAATTTCAGTCTAATGAGTCTTACCGCGGATATGTCGAAAATGAATTAGGCTTTGACTTTCGGTATTATGAGGGAGGCTACAATTTTTTTACAAAAGAAGAATTGGAGTTTTATAGTTCAATAGTAAATTCAGATTACAGAACAAATAATCCGGAACATCATTATTATGGGCAAAAACTTTATCCCATTATTGCAAAAGCAAAATATTGGGCAGAACAAATTTTGATTGATGGTTTTAAACTTAGACAAGATGGGAACTGGCTAAATGGGCATGTGGCCAGAATAAAGCCATATTTTTGGCCTAGAATATACAGTGGAGAGGACAAAGATGTTTTCTACAATGTTGAAGTTAACGGGTCAGACCAATTTATTGGCTATAAACTTGATGGTTATTTTGAAACAACAAAAGCCTTACCTGAATACAAAATTAAACTTCTTCAAGAGTACAAGGATTTAATCAACTGGGAATGGCCTCAAATATCATTTGATGACCTTCATGAATACAACTGGGATAGACTAATTAAAGAGAGCAAAGATTATGTCAAAAAATATTTAGTGCATCATAACCATTTAAAAACCATTCTATCTAAAGAAACGAAAATTGCACGTATAACCTGGAATACCAACCAATGGGTAAAACCTTCAGGGCTGTCAGGTAAATCAACAAATCCAAGCTTTGAAAAGGATAATGGATTTGGTCACGAAGAATGGTTGTTTGATAGTGACAAAGTAATCAATGGAATTAAATATGGGTTTTTAGAACCCATTCATAAATATCGCTCAAATTACGAGGGAAAAATTTTTGATATATCACTATACACACGCGATGGGGAATCAAATAAATCATTTTGGGTTACAACTTTGAAAGATGTTCAGGTTCTTACTGCTGTAGAATCAAATGAAGTATTACAACATTATAAGAAACAGGGTTGGTACGATGAAATGAAAGCTGACCTTTACAACCTCAATTTAAACTCTGCTCAACTTGATGAATGGATAAAAGAAGATGGTTCAGGTTTATTCAATATAAGATTTACAGCAACTCAAATAAATGAAATCCCAACCGAACTAATTCCTGTTCTTGACGAAAAGGATATTCCATCAACACGCTATACTTTAATGGATATTCCTAAGAATGTTCAAGAGAAATATGAAGCATTGACAAAAACAGGATTTTCCTTTGAAAATTCAGGAAGTGTTGAAGCAGACCTTGGTACGAAAAGCAAGAGAACTGCGAGAAAGAGAGAGATTGAGCTTGAATTGAAACACAACATTCTTCAAACAAAATTTCTGAAATACTTACAGCATAAATACGACAAAGCAATTGTTAAGCGTGAATGCACGGCTTATGGAGCATCAAGAATTGACATAACCCGTAAAACAAATACTGGCTTTATATTTTACGAAATTAAAACCTACAACAATTTAAGGACTTCAATCAGAGAAGGAATAGGTCAATTATTGGAATATTGTCTTTACCCCAATGTTAATGAAGCTGAAAGCATTGTTTTGGTTTCACATGTAGCACCTTCAGATGAGGTAAAGAATTACCTTATTCACATTAAGGATTTTATTAAAATTCCTTTTTCCTATATTCATTTTGATATTGAGAAAGAGGAAATAATCACTGAAATTTAAAAATATGACAACAAATAATTTAGTAGCCAAAATTTGGTCTTTTTGCGATACACTTAGAGATGACGGAGTGAGTTATTCTGACTATTTGGAACAACTTACATTTTTGCTATTCCTTAAAATGGCAGATGAATACGAGAAGGGTCCACAAAAACGAAAATCAGGCATTCCCGAAAAATATAACTGGGATAGTATTTTTTCTAAAAGTGGTGGAAAACTGGAAGCGCATTATGTAGAACTTTTGAGAGAGTTAGGCAAGGAAGCCGGAATGCTTGGGCAAATTTTCACTAAAGCTCAGAATAAAATTCAAGACCCTGCCAAACTTGATCGTTTGGTAAAGATGATTGGTAAAGAAACATGGGTTAGCATGGAAACCGATGTCAAGGGCGATATGTATGAGGGTCTTTTAGAAAAGAATGCTCAAGACACAAAGAGCGGTGCAGGTCAGTATTTTACTCCAAGAGATTTAATTAAAGCAATTGTTGAATGTGTCCGTCCTGAGCCTAAAAAAACTATTGCAGACCCTGCTTGCGGTACGGGAGGTTTCTTTTTGTCGGCCTACGATTTCCTCACCGATAAAACCAACTATAAACTCGACAAGGAAGATACACGCTTTCTGAAAGAAGAAACATTTCATGGTTGGGAAATTGTTGCATCAACAGCCCGAATGTGCTTGATGAACCTATTTCTTCATAATATTGGTGACATTACTTCTGAACCACCAGTGAAAAGAGAAGATGCATTACTTACAAAGCCAAGTGAATTATTTGATTATGTTCTTGCAAATCCTCCTTTTGGAAAGAAAAGTAGCATTACAATTACTAATTCTGATGGCAAAGAAGAAAAAGAAGATCTTACTTATAACCGAAATGATTTTTGGGTTACAACTACAAACAAGCAACTAAACTTTTTACAGCACATCGTTTCAATGTTAAAAACCACAGGAAAGGCAGCTGTAGTATTACCTGATAATGTTTTGTTTGAAGGTGGTGTTGGCGAAACTGTACGAAAAAAATTAATGGAAAAAGTTGATTTGCATACTATTCTTCGTTTGCCAACAGGTATTTTTTATGCACAAGGGGTAAAAGCAAATGTATTGTTTTTTGATGCAAAACCAGCCTCAAAAGATGTAATGACCAAAGAAGTTTGGATATTTGATTACCGCACAAACATTAGCCATACATTAAAGAAAAGTCCTCTGAAATTCGCAGATTTAAAAGAATTTGTAGAGTGCTACAATCCTAAAAACAGAAATGAAAGAAAAGAAACATGGTCAGAACAGAATCCAGAAGGAAGATGGAAAAAGTTCAGCTACGATGATATCATTGCAAGAGACAAAACCAGTTTAGATATTTTCTGGCTTCGTGATGACAATATGTTAGACTTGGAGAATCTCCCCGAACCTGATGTATTAGCTCAGGAAATTATTGAAAATATTGAAGCTGCATTAGATAGCTTTAAAGAAGTTGCATTAAAACTTGAATCATGATGCCAACGCTTCACAGCCACACACATTGCCAAGTCGCACAAACCAACTCACAAGCCAAAACTTGTCAAAGAGTGTGTCTGTCCAACCGCACCGTAAACCCGACAGACAACCATACGGACAAAAAGAACAACGAAGGCACAACAAGCGGTATAAAACATTGGGGTTTAAGTGGTTATTCGAGCGTTCTACCCCGCAACAAGTTCGGTGTAACTGAACAGGATAGTAGCCCGCAATCCCCAACGATTTCATACCGCCGACCGTTGAAGTCGACCAATCCACTGCCCTCTTCTACCTGCCTGACGGTTACAATATGATGTGTATTCAAGTGAAGGAATTGTAGGCATAATATAGTATTTATTGGTGATTTAAGCCTTCTGCTTACGCAGGAGGCTTTTTTATGGTTCACACCCTGCAGTGTCCATATTATACAAAAATATATATATCATTGTCTACATTCGACAAAATGAAAACTATACTCAGAGTTAATTTTGTATCATTATTTAACAAATTAATTTTTGAAGTATGAAAAAGTTTGTCTTATACCCGGTATTATTAACGGCACTGACTTTCGCCCTTTTGGTCAGCAGTTGCCGTATAGATACTCCTCAAGTCCCCGTGATCACCAACCCTACAGATTCCCTACCCTACGACATCATCTGGAAAAGACCCCTCAATATCACCGATTCCACCGGCAGCCATTCGCCTTATTTCAAACCGGTCATCATTGGCGATGTGGTCATCAATGCGAACAATGTCTATAAAGAGGTCTGGGCTTCCAACCGGCAGGATACCGTCACCGCCTACGACCTCAAAACCGGCCGCACCGTCTGGAAATGGTCCAATTTCACTACCAAAGAGAAATCCATTTCGCACAACGCCGCCGGAAGCGACTTCCTCTGCGTAACCAACGGTAAGGAAGTCGTCTGCCTCCAGGCTGCAGACGGCAGGGAATTGTTCCGCAGAGTATCCGCTTACGGACAAAACAGGATCTCCGTTTCTGAAGACATCATCTTCCATGTGGACAAGATCAACAGTCACCATGCTGACATTAAATATTATGACAGGAAAAGCTCCTGGTGGAAAACGGCCGTTTCCATCGATGAACCGGGCGATTACGATTTCGGCGTGTATCCCCCAACCGCAGAAGTTCAGCCAAACGGGGATGTGCTCCTCTATTTCCAGCAGAGAAATTACCATAAAACACTGAATATCGACAAAGGAGAACTGTTTTGCTACAACATGACGCAACAAAAAACCGTCTGGAACATCACCGTCGATTCTTCCCTCACCAATATCGCCAACCCGCCGCTCATCGATCAGGATAACCTCTATTTCTGCAGCAGCAGAACCGTGTACTGCTACGATAAAAAGACGGGCGAAAGGAAATGGAAAAAACACTTTCCTCATACCTCTTTGTCAGAGAATTACCTGTTGACCGAACACATGATCATCATCGGTTCAGGTACAGGCCTGCGGATAGGGATCACCAAACACAACGGAGCAGTGATCTATGAAAAAAATTCCTGGTTTGATTTTGACCAGATGGTGCCATACAAGGACTGGATCATCAATATCGGACACGGGCTGAACGTCTGGGACATCCGGCTGGGAGAATTTAAAATGAAACTGGATTCACCCCGCAAACCCGGCTACTTCAACACCGGCGTCGCCATCGACCAATCCACCGGCCTCTTTTACCTGCCTGACGGTTACAATATGATGTGTATTCAAGTGAAGGGATTGTAGGAAAAAATAGTGTCCTAAAAACCGAAATCACGTTTTTTATGGCAGTACTTTAAAGAAATATGATCAGATCACGAACGAAAAGCTTATAAAATGAAATGGAAAACCTTGAGGATTTAAACTTTTGCAAAGGCTAATATCAAGGCAATACCCATGTGATAAACAAACACGGATTTAATATGGTATGTCAAAAACCATTAGAATGTAATTCAGGGCGGATGTCGAAAAGCCAAAAGAGTAGACTTATAATTAAACTATTTTAATATGAAAAATTTAACCGGATTATTATTGATTTTTTTTGTTACCATGTATTATCATCACACAAATGCACAGACATTTGCAATTAAGGGTGGACTAAACCTGGCAAACATGCTGGATAAAGATGATGATGACAAATACAGCGATGATTGGCCTGTGCATCTCGGATTAAACTTTGGATGCACAATGGATGTTCCCATCAATGAATTTTTATCATTTGAGCCAGGACTTCTTCTGACAACAAAAGGCACAGAAACTGTAGACAGAGGAAGGGGGTTTGAGATTAAAGCCAGGGTAAATTTGTACTATCTTGATATTCCTTTAACCATAAAAACGGCTTTTGAAGTAGAAAAAGGAATAAAAATGTATGGTGCATTTGGGCCATATCTTGGTGTTGGATTGAGCGGACAAGCAAACGCAAGACTTTTTTATCAGGGGAAATATGAAACAATTGAAGAAGTTGTAAAATGGGGAAGTGATGAGGATGAGGATCATTTCAGGCGATCAGAATTGGGTGTAACATTTGGTGCCGGAATGGAGTTAAAATCTATTCTGTTGGGAGTTTCATGTGATATAGGATTATCAAATATTGCTGCCAAAAAAGACAATGGTTTGACTGCAAAAAATCGGGTCTTCAAGTGCTCAGTCGGATACAGATTATAATCAATACCAACGCTGATGATGTGTATTTTATTGAAGTCATCAGGGGTTTTCGAAAGTTGTCTACAGGCTTGTTATCGGATGTTTAAATGCCAGGCCCGAAGACCCGAATACTTTCCACCCTTCAATCAACGGTAAGTCATTAACACGGGGAACCAGAAAATCATACTGACACCCGTCACATAGCCGGTTAATTCAACACCTGTGTCACCGGGTACGGATCAACCGGCTTGTTTTACTTCCCTTGTTTTACTGATGTCAATTGCTTCCGGATTGAGGTGTTTTGAAAATTTGAGTCACGACGATGAATGTCGTGATCTGCGAGATTTGATAATTTGAAGATCAGATAATCAGATCATTTTTAAAATAAACTTCGCCAAAATTGTCTATTTCTTTTCGTTCCCGCAGATCTCGCAGATCAGCGCAGAATTTAATTGAAAATCAAGAAAAAAATATCAACAATGATCACATGAATAATCATTTTCAACTTGCGTGAATCTTCGAATTTTCAAATTTTCAAATTTTCAAATTGTCCTTCTTTTCGTTCCCGCAGATCTCGCAGATCCGTGCAGAATTTAATTGAAAATCAAGAAAAAAATATCAACAATGATCACATGAATAATCTTTTCAAACTGCGTAAATCTTCGAATTTTCAAATTTCGCAGATCACGACATTCATCGTCGTGATTCAAATTTTCAAATTGTCCTTCTTTCCGTTCCCGCAGATCTCGCAGATCAGCGCAGAATTTAATTGAAAATCAAGAAAAATATCAACAATGATCACTTGAATAATCATTTTCAACTTGCGTAAATCTTCAAATTTTCAAATTTCCAAATTGTCTTTCTTTCCGTTCCCGCAGATCTAGCAGATCAGCGCAGAATTAATTGAAAATCAAGAAAAAAAAATCTACAATAACCAACAGGATAATCTTTTTTAACCTGCGTAAATCTTCGAATTTTCAAATTTTCAAATTTTCAAATTTTCAAATCAGATAATCAGATCATTAGATCATCAGTTCATAGGATCATCACCCAAAAAACCCTGAGATTTGGCACCCCAAGAATATTTATCGATTTTGCTCGCCCGTTTTCTTAATAAATTTATTACTTTTAGTACCCGGATCGTGTATTTTCAAAGCAGTTTTATAAAATTCCAATCAAAGATCTGTAGCAAGGCAGTAACTGCCTGGTTTTTTGATCTTTCGGGAACAATTTCGGAAAATACGACAATCTGATTTTTTTTCATATTTATTGGCAGATATTCTATTTTTATGATCAAAACTAATTTAACTCAAACTTTTATTTTCCTGTTTTTGATTGCAGGTTTATTGTTTTCATCTTCAGCTTTTTGTCAGAATCCAATAATGGAAATTCCTCTTATTAACAATTGGAAATTCCGTCAGCTCAACCCGGGCGATTGGATGCCTGCAACGGTTCCGGGTTGCGTTCATACCGATTTACTCCAAAACGGTCTGATACAGGATCCTTTTTACCGTACCAATGAAAGATCCCTACAATGGATCGATAAGCAGGACTGGGAATACATAACGGAATTTACCGTCAGTGAAGACCTGCTTGCGTTTTCCAATCTCGAATTGTTTTTCAAAGGTCTGGACACCTATGCAGATGTCTATTTGAATGACAAGCTGGTCCTTTCAGCCAATAATATGTTCAGGGAATGGACAATAGATGCAAAACCATTATTGAAAAAAGGAACAAACAAACTGCGCATACATTTCAAATCCCCCACTCAGCTTGGCCTCCAAAAACTCGAAGCACACGGTTACCCTCTTCCCGCAGCCAACGACCAATCCGAAAACGGAGAAATGGGCGACAAAAAAGTCAGTGTTTTTACCCGCAAAGCCGGTTATCATTACGGTTGGGATTGGGGGCCAAGATTTGTGACCTCCGGTATCTGGAGACCCATTATTTTGAGAGGTTGGAATGATGCAAGGGTGGATGAGGTGCAGATTATTCAGAATCAATTAAACGATGATGTCGCCCAACTCAAAGCGGTAGCAACTATAGTAGTGTCCACACCGGGAGAATACCATATTTCAGTCAATGTGGAAGGCGAGAATAATTCAAGTTCAGCCCGGAAAGTTATCCTGGCAAAAGGCAACCACACTGTTGAGCTGGAATTCACCATTGATCATCCAAAACGCTGGTGGAGCAATGGATTGGGAGATCCCTATCTGTATCACATCCAAACCTCCTTGTCAAAAGGACAAGATCTGCTTGACCAGCAAAAAAAATCAACCGGTTTACGGACATTGCGCATCGTTCAGGAACCGGATAAAGCAGGAAAGAGCTTTTATGTGGAGCTCAACGGAGTCCCGGTTTTCATGAAAGGAGCCAATTATATTCCCGGTGACAATTTCCTCAATCGTGTGACTCCACATGAGTATGAAAGGATCATTGCCCTCGCCGTGGACGGTAATATGAACATGCTGCGCGTTTGGGGTGGCGGCATTTATGAAGAAGATGTATTTTACGAATTATGCGACCGCAACGGAATTCTGATCTGGCAGGATTTTATGTTTGCCTGTAGTATGTACCCCGGAGATGAAGCATTTATGGAAAACGTGCGTGAGGAAGCTGTGGACAATGTACGGAGATTGCGCAATCACCCTTGTATTGCACTCTGGTGCGGCAACAATGAGATTGATGTGGCGTGGGCACAATTTGATGAAAAAGGCGGTTGGGGTTGGAAACAACAGTACAATTCCACTCAAAGGAAAGAGATCTGGGATGCTTATGACCGCATTTTCCATAAAATACTGCCTGAAGTGATCGCAGAAAATGACCCGGATCGATTTTACTGGCCGTCCTCACCCATGGCAGGTGAAGGCCAACATGCAGGCTATGAAACCCAATCGGGTGACATTCATTATTGGGGTGTGTGGCACGGTTTGCACAGGTTCGAGGACTTCAGAAAATATGTGGGCAGGTTCATGAGCGAGTATGGTTTCCAGTCTTTTCCTGAGTTTAAATCCGTCAAATCCTATACGCTGCCTTCTGACTGGGACATTGAGTCAGAAGTCATGGCTGCCCATCAGCGAAGCGGCATCGGGAACCTGAGGATCAAACAATACATGGATTGGTATTATAAAACCCCCACAGATTTTGAGTCCTTTCTGTATGTGGGTCAGATATTGCAGGCAGAAGCCATCAGATCCGCCATTGAAACACACCGGAGATGGATGCCGCATAACATGGGTACGCTCTACTGGCAACTCAACGACTGCTGGCCTGTTGCCAGTTGGTCCGGCACAGATTACTACCGGCGTTGGAAAGCCCTGCATTATTTTGTTCGTAAAGCTTATAATGAAGTACTTGTTTCACCAATAATTGAAGGAAAAAATGTTGAAATTCATGTGGTTTCTGACCGTTTGGAACCCATTGAGGCAAAAATGGACATAAAACTATTGGATTATGAAGGAAATGTGCTTTATGAGATTGTCAAAACAATCACCATTCCAGCCAATTCAAGTGCAATTTATTTTACGGTGGATAAAAATGAATTTTTGAAAGGTCATCCGTCAGGTGAAGTTTTTCTGCACGTTCAGGTTTTGGAAGGCAATGCATTGCTGTCGGAAAATAACCTGTTCTTTGAAGCGCCCAAAGACCTGAAATTACCCAAACCAGCGGTTCAGCGTGAGATCAGGACAACAGTTGGCGGGATGCAGATCAGATTGAAAACCGATGTTTTTGCAAAGAATATTTTCCTGTCAACCGAAGGAGCAGCCTTCTTTGCCGACAATTATTTTGACCTTTTACCAGGTCAGTCCCTGACCATATTCTGTAAAACCGGGATGACATTGACAGAATTTGAAAAACAATTAAAGGTCAGGACTTTGGGTGATTGAAATGGATTGGGCTCGGGAAGAGCATAGCATTGACAAGGCAAATTCTTTGTAAAGTAGCAAAATGGAATCGATAAGACAATGGATATAAAAAATGATTGAATGATATTTAAAACTAAAAACATCCGACATGAATAAAGCAAACTTTTTTATAAGTACCTTGGTTTTCATAACCATATTAATGACAGCATGTGATGAATCGTATGCTCCATTCTCTACCCAACAGGTCAGGATTGGCAATCAGATTTGGATGGCGGAAAACCTGAACGTGACCAAATTCAGAAATGGTGACATTATTCCTGAAGCAAGATCCGATCAAGATTGGAAAAAAGCCAACTACAACAAACAACCTGCCTGGTGTTATTATGAAAATCATGGTTCAAATGGTAGAAAATATGGTAAACTCTACAATTGGTTCGCCGTAACTGATCAAAGAGGCCTTGCTCCTGAAGGATGGCATATAGCGGATAATCAGGAATGGACAATGCTGGAACAAAACCTTGTAAAAGAGCATGCATCTTTAAAAATGAAAAGCAGGGAAGAATGGATTGAAAACGGCAACGGAACCAATGAAAGCGGATTCAATGCATTGCCTGGCGGTGCAAGAACAGCCTTTGGAACTTTCACTTCCATATTCAAAAGTAGCTGGTGGTGGAGTTCTAATGGAGAAAATAGTTCTTTAGCCTGGGCATATAGTCTGCATTATTACCATCGCAGTCTTGACATGAATAGAATCGATTCAGGGAGCGGGTTTTATGTACGATGTGTAAAGGATCGGGAATAAAGTGTTATTTAGTCTTTGCAAGAAAACGCCAAATACTGCGTTATGCTTTTTTTTGAAACAGTCATTTACAATTAGTAAACTCCTTGTTTTCAATAACTCTTGCCTGTGCGATACACGCAGAAAGGTCGCAAGCCTTGTCCTTGACGTTTTCTTATCAAAGACGAAAAAAATATGAGTTTTCTTGCAGACACTATTTAGCAGGTAAATAATTTTTATGATATTAAAAGTTTAATATAAATAATCACTACTGACCGACAAAAATTCTAAAGGTTAGAATTATGTGTTCGAGATTCCTCACTTCGTTCGGACTTGTCCCGACCGAATCGCATGAGCGTCGGGAATGACAGACAGTTAGTTGTTTGAGAAGGAGGTAGGCGGCGGCAATGCCGCCGCCTACCTCCTTCTCACCTAATACCCCTGAAAGTCCTTTCATTCCTGACGCTGCGGTCAGGACACGTCCGAGCGGAGCGAGAAATCTTGTAATTTTTGTCGGTCAATAGTGATAAATAATATTTACATTTGATCCTTGGTTATCAATGATTTAAATCCTTTGATTAATATTGGCTGAATTCAGTCGGAATACTTGATTTTTAATGAAGGGTTGAGGTTATCGATTAAATGAAAACTACTTTTTTGAAATTGAAAGTTTCATCCGGAAGGAAGTAATGCAGAAGGAAAATTTATTTTTCAGCCATGCACCTTTAGTCAAAAATAATGGTATGTATTTCCGGATAGAAATATGATATTAAAACTGAAAAACCTTATTTTATATCACTTTAATAAATGAAAATGAAACCGAAACTCGTACTTTTCTTTCTTATTTTTGGAATAGCTACTCTAAACGCACAAACTTATTACAAAATCATTTTCTCCGGTGAACCCGATTCCATCCTGGTCGAAAACCTGACTAAAGGTACGAGTCTCACTTTGCAAGGCACAGATACGCTGACACTCAAACTGAGCGGTGTAGGTGTCCAGGAAACGGACAGGTCAAAACGAACATTGATCATTTATCCCAACCCGATGGATCACAGTTGCCGGTTCGATTTCGAAAACACCACGCAGGGTAAGGTCGAAATCCTACTCTTCAATGCAAACGGGAAGAAATTGCATGATTTCAACGCGAGGCTTTCAGCCGGCATGCATCAGTTTGAACTCTCAGGTGTGCCCGCAGGTTTTTATCACCTTCAGATCAAAACGGAAAGCTACCGGATGTCTGGCAGTTTTGTTTCCACATACGAATCTGCACCGGATATCGCGCTGATCCACATAAAGGAATCGCCTTTCAGGCAGACAAATGGAAATTCGGACGGGGGTCAAAAACTTTCTCAGGAGGATGTCCCTTTGAGCTTCAGAAGCATTGTGGTGATGGACTTTTCAACAGGTGACCAGCTCATATTCACCGGTTACAAGACCAATTCCGACGATGACATCGAATTTGCCTCTCCGACTGGGGATCAGACCATAGCTTTCACATTCTGTGTGAGACCGGGGCAACCGTCTGCGATAACAGGAAATGACAACCCATGTGTAAGCACTACACAAAACTATGCTGTGACCAATGTAGTTGGTGTAACGTACACATGGACAGTACCGATAGATTGGACGATTGTATCCGGACAGGGAAGCAGCCAAATATCAGTCACAATAGGATCTACGTCAGGAAATATCACGGCTTTACCTTCGAATAATTGCGGCTCTGGCACAGCCCGGACATTTGCTGTTACGACGTATAATTTTCCGGTTCAACCCTCTGCCATCATCGGTACAGAAAATCCTTGCCAGAATAGTTCTGAAACCTATTCAGTCACCAATGTCCCGGGTACCACTTATACCTGGACCGTTCCGACAGACTGGACGATCACAAATGGTCAAGGAACCAACAGCATCACTGTGACCGTAGGTGTCACAACCGGAAATATTCTGGTGACTCCTTCCAACAATTGTGGTTCCGGTGCATCCAGGACATTAGCAGTCACTACACAAACAGGTGGAGCAGGCCAACCGTCGCCCATCACTGGTGATGAAAATCCCTGTGAGGGAACACAGGGCCTCGTTTATTCAGTGTTCCATGTGGACGGAGTAAATTACATATGGGAAGTACCAGCCGGATGGGAGATCACTTCGGGACAGGGAACCAACAGTATCACAGTCACTGCAGGGGCAGCATCTGGAAATATCATCGTGACGCCATCCAATGATTGCGGTAATGGCGTTGCACGTTCGCTTGCGGTGATCGCACAATCAGTACCCGAACAACCTTCGGAAATAGAAGGTCCTGGTAATCCATGTGTGGTAACAGAAGTGAGTTATTCAGTGACAGCAGAATCGGGAGTAACTTATTTCTGGACGGTTCCTGCAGGATGGATAATAGATTATGGACAAAACACTAATGAAATATTCATTGTTACAAGTACAACATCCGGAATCATCAGCGTCACGCCTTCCAACGAATGTGGCATCGGCCTGGCCCGCACCCTGGCAGTGACCATACAATATCCGCCGGATCAGCCATCTGCCATCAGTGGAAACGCTGATGTTTGTCAGGGTGAAACAGGCCTGACCTATGCTGTTGCCAACGTACCTGGAGTCACTTATCACTGGATCATTCCAAACGACTGGACATTTACTTCCGGTCAGGGAACCAATAGTATCTTAGTGAAAGCCGGAGCACTTTCCGGTCAAATTCAGGTGATACCGGAAAATGAATGTGGAGCGGGTTCTTTTAGTACGCTTATGGTTACTTCGCTTCAGATCCCTGCCCAGCCTTCTGCCATCAGTGGCAACAACAACCCGTGTGTAGGTGAAAGCGGACTCATTTATTCAGTTACTGATGTTCCGGGGGAAAGCTATTTTTGGACAGTGCCAAATGGGTGGACCATCACGAACGGTCAGAACACAAGCATTATCACTGTTACCATCGGAAATGCATGGGGAGAGATCAGCGTTACGCCTTCAAATGATTGTGGGTTTGGAATATCACGGACACTCTCTGTTACAACTCACTCAGTGCCGGACGATCAAGATGAAATTGACGGAAATGAAAATCCTTGCCAGGAAGTTTCGGGGTTGATCTACTCTGTCTTTAATATACCGGGGGTTGATTATTGGTGGACAGTTCCAACCGGTTGGACGATTACCGCAGGACAAAACACGAATATCATCACTGTAACTTCTGGAATTTTGTCAGGAAATATAAGTGTAACTCCTTCTAATGATTGTGGCAATATTACTCCTCAAACACTGATGGTCACTACCCAATCCGTTCCGGATCAACCTTCTGTGATCAATGGAAACATTAATCCGTGTCAGGATGAAACCGGGATCGAATATTCAGTTACCAATGTTCCTGGCGTAGAGTACTTTTGGTCAGTTCCCTCAGGCTGGAGCATCGCTTCAGGGCAGAATACCAACAGCATCACAGTTACTGCTGGAACAACTTCAGGCACTATAAGCGTTCTGCCATCCAATGATTGTGGCAACGGAATTACCCGAACACTATCGGTAACTGCCCAGACAGTCCCTGCAACACCAACAGCAGGCATCCATGTTCCGTCACAGACCCAGATCGTTTGGAACTGGAATACAGTTGCAGGAGCTTTGGGATATAAATTCAATACGGCTAACAACTTTGCCACAGCGACCGACAATGGAACTTCCACCACTAGTACCCAAACAGGACTGAATTGCAACACTGCCTATACGCTGTATGTCTGGGCATACAACGGATGTGGTAATTCTTCATCGCAACAACTTTCCCAAACAACCTCTGCATGTGCTCCCAGCTGTGGATCACCAGTTACTTTCATTTACAACGGCAATACAGTCACTTATGGATCAGTCACTTCTGCTAACAATCGATGTTGGCTCGACCGTAACCTGGGCGCTGAACAGGTGGCTACAAGCAGTGCTGATGGAGCATCATATGGTGACTTGTTTCAGTGGGGCAGGTTGGATGATGGTCATCAGGAAAGGACTTCTCCCACTACTGCCACATTAAGCAACAGCGATGTGCCAGGGCACGGGAATTTCATAACAGTACAAAATTATCCCTATGACTGGAGGTCTCCGCAGAACAACAATCTTTGGCAAGGTGTATATGGTGCCAATAATCCATGTCCAGACACATATCGTCTCCCAACACAAGCTGAGTGGGATGCAGAACGAATGAGCTGGAGTAGTAACAACGCTGCCGGGGCTTTTGCTTCACCGCTGAAGTTGTCAATGGCAGGCCTGCGAAACTATCTCGCGGGTGCTATTCTTGGTGTAGGTTCAAGTGCATATTATTGGAGTAGTACTATAATCTCTAATAACGCATGGAGTCTCAACCTGAGCACTGTGAATGCCTACATGAATGAGGGCAACAGGGCTCATGGGGTATCTGTTCGTTGCATAAAGGATTGACAATTTGATATTTTTGATAATTTGACACTATATCCTGCCATCCCTATCGGGATGGTAGGATATAAAATACCGCCTTGGGCGGTCGATTTTTTTTTCTTCTTCGGAATGGTGGAGAGGAGAAAGGGATTTCTTTTGGACATGGTGAAAAGGTTCCTTCTTTCAGTTGGAATGTCGGGTTTGTTGAAAAGATTCCTCCCTGCGGTCGGACTTGTCCTGATCGAAGCATGCGAGCATCAGGAATGACGGTGCGCTGGGTATTAATAGGTTGGGGACAGGCGGCTGCGCCGCCTGTCCCCAACCCCCTCTCTCAAAAAAGAGAGGCAGTCATTCCGACCATAGGGAGGAATCTTATCAATAATGGCCGCTATTGTCATAGATTCGTAGGGAGGAATCCTTTCCATAAAGGGCACTAATGTCATTCGAGTCTTAGGGAGGAATCCATTCTTATAAAGCAGGAATAACTGATTGTGGTATGTAGGTGTGAAAAGATTCCTCCCTGCGGTCGGAATGACGCGTTGTGCCGGGGATAAAAGGGGAAGCAGGCGGCGACGCCGCCTGCTTCCCCCCATTCCCCAAAAAGGATGCCTGTCATTTCGACCGCAGGGAGAAATCCTTTCATCCAAGTTGTGAATTACGGAATACGTTATGTATGTGTGAAAAGATTCCTCCCGTTGGTCGGGCCGGTGCTGATCGACTGAAAAGGAGCATCAGGGATGACTGTGTCCGTGGAACTGAAAGGAGGAATCATTTCTCAAAAAAACGATGTTATTTATTAAAAAATTCAATTACAAATATGAGTAAACCAGGATATGTCTACATAATGACGAACAAAAACAGGACAACATTATACATAGGTGTCACAAATGATCTTTGTCGCAGGATCCATGAACATAAAAATCATTTGCTTAAAAACTCATTTACGGATAAGTACAACCTTGTGCATTGTATTTATTATGAAGAATTTGCATATTTCGATCTGGCGATACAAAGAGAAAAAGAACTGAAAAAATGGAATCGCAAAAAGAAAGAAGATTTGATTTATAAAAAGAATCCTGAATGGAAGGATTTGGTTACGGAGCATGGCATTATAAGAGAAAAAGATACTTTTTCAAAACAAGTGAATGACTTGATGAATGAGTTAGAAAAGGCCGAAAAGTTGAGGGAGGAAAGAATGGATTCCTCCCCGTGGTTGGGCCTGTCCTGATCGACTAAAGGGAGCATCAGGAATGACGGTGCGCTGTGAGAATAAAGGGGAATCAGGCGGCGACGCCGCCTGATTCCACCCTTCTCCTTAAAAAGCCAATCGTCATTTCGACCGCAGGGAGAAATCCTTTCATCCAAGTTGTGAATTACGGAATACGTTATGGATGGGTGAAAAGATCCCTCCCGTTGGTTGGGTCTGTGCTGATCGACTGAAAAGGAGCATCAGGGATGACACAATGATGGTTATTGGTGAAAGGGTTTCTTCCGTTGGTCCGGATGACTTTTGCGGTAAAGGTGTTAACTCTCCCGTTGGTCGAGCCTGTCCTGATCGACTGAAAGGAGCATCAGGGCCTGTCCTGATCGACTGAAAGGAGCATCAGGGCCTGTCCTGATCGACTGAAAGGAGCATCAGGGCCTGTCCTGATCGACTGAAAGGAGCATCAGGGCCTATCCTGATCGACTGAAAGGAGCATCAGGGCCTATCCTGATCGACTGAAAGGAGCATCAGGGATGATAATTGCTGTAAAGGTGTTAAAGATTCCTCCCTCCGGTCGGAATGACGCGTCGTAACGGGGGTAAAAGGGAATCAGGCGGCCTCGCCGCCTGATTCCCCCTCTCTCCTTCTATAAACGGTGCCTGTCATTCCTGATGCTCGTATACTCGATCAGGACAAGTCCGACCGGAGGGAGGAATCCTTTACATAATAAGCGCAAATGTCATTAGATTCGCATGGAGGAATCCTTTATATAATAGGCGCAAATGTCATTAAAACCATAGGGAGGAATCCTTTGTCGCAGTGAGAAGACTGGTAAATTGTTGAATAAATTTCATTTTGGGTGAACAAAAAATATTTTTAAAGTAATTCATTACACTTCTAGAAAAAAACAAACAAGTGCAGACAAAGAAAAGTTTACCTTATATAAAGAAGGCTTGTTTTAAAGAAGCTACAATGAGGATCCAATGGTTTTTGACGAAAAATCGAGTTTATAAAATATTTCGTTTTTACATAATATTTATTGTCAAAAATATCTTTAGACTGCCACAATTTATATCACAGTCTTTAGACCTGATGGAATTGTAAATTATCCAAAATCGTGAATCAAAGTCGCAAAACAGCAATCAAAAAAATAAACCCAATCCACCCAGACTTCCTCTATCCTCTCACAATCCTTGCCCCCAATGCCGCCAAACGGATATCAATGTGCTCATAACCGCGGTCGATCTGCTCAATGTTCTCGATCACACTCGTTCCTTTGGCAGATAAGGCGGCGATCAGCAAAGCAATTCCGGCACGGATGTCGGGAGAAGCCATTCGGGTGGCGCGCAACTGATACGCGCGATCAATCCCGATCACTGTAGCTCTGTGCGGATCACACAAAATGATCTGCGCACCCATGTCAATCAGTTTGTCCACGAAAAACAACCGGCTCTCGAACATTTTCTGATGGATCAATACACTGCCTTTGGCCTGTGTAGCCACTACCAGAAAAACGCTCAGTAAATCCGGTGTCAATCCGGGCCATGGCGCATCGGCAATGGTCATGATACTGCCATCAATATAGGATTCGATCTCATAATGAGCCGTATCTTTCACCAACAGATCATCCCCATTCCTCTCCAGACGGATTCCCAATCTCTGGAAAGAGGATGGAATGATCCCCAAATGGTCGATCCCTGCGTTTTTGATGGTCAGGTCTGAACCGGTCATCGCCGCCAAACCGATAAAACTGCCTACCTCGATCATGTCTGGCAATACGCGGTGATGACACCCTT
>Ga0209573_1001106_pt1 | contig 44723 bp, 45 predicted proteins | sample TNRBio252014_DNA_FD_185870 | JGI IMG/M metagenome (GOLD analysis project Ga0209573, IMG submission 185870) | Wastewater treatment Type I Accumulibacter community from EBPR Bioreactor in Madison, WI, USA - TNR Reactor_6/25/2014_ DNA (SPAdes)... | ecosystem: Engineered > Bioreactor > EBPR >...
GCGCGATGCGGTACGCCGTTCCGGTCATTCCGGCGGTGCGGTGGTGATCCGGTGCTGGGCGAGGCGATCCATGATCATCGATGCGGTCTGTTCGACGGAACGGCCGGTGACGTCGATCACCCGCCAGCCGTGCCGATTGACCAGGCGTCGCGCCGCGCGCAGCTCGTCGGCGATGGTGTCCGCGTCGTTGTAGTCGCCCGCGTCGGCGCCCAGCAGCTTGAGGCGTTCGGAGCGGATGGCGGCCAGCCGGTCGACGCCGACGGTGAGACCGACGACCAGCGGCCCCTGGGCGTTCACGACGCTTTCGGGCAGCGGCACGCCCGGCACCAGCGGCACGTTCGCCGCCTTGATGCCGCGGGACGCCAGGTACATGCACGTCGGCGTCTTGGTCGCCCGCGACACGCCGAGCAGGATGACGTCGGCGTCGGAAAAGTCGTCCGAGCCGACCCCGTCGTCGTGGGCGAGCGCGTACTTCATCGCCTCGACGCGGCGGTAATAGTCCTCGTCGATGGCGTCGCGGGCACTGGGGTGAAAGCGGACGGGGCGGTCGAAGTACTCCGACAGCATGGAGACGAACGGCTCCAGCACGAACGCGCACGGCACGCGCATGTGGCGACAGCCTTCCTCGAAGGCTTCGCGCACGTCAACGGCGGCGATGCTGTGAAAGACGAAGCCTGGCTTGGCGGCGATGGCGGCCAGAATCTCCGGCAGCTGGCCCAGCGAGCGCACGAACTTCCAGGTGTTGCGGTCGACCTCGACGTCGTCGAGCTGGACAACGGCATTGCGGGCGAGAATTTCGACAAGTTCCCCCGACGCGTGGGAGACGAGATGCAGAACAACGACGTTTGACATGGCGAGCGGCCCTCCGGGCCGGTCAGCGGTGATAGCCGCCGTCGAGGCGCAGCACGCTGCCGTTGATCATGACGTTCTGTATGACATGCATGACGAGCATGGCGAATTCCGCCGGGTCGCCGAAGCGGGGCGGGAACGGGATCGCATGGGCGAGGCGGGAGTCGAGGTTCTGCTCCAGCTGGAACAAGGTGGCGGTGCCGAACAGGCCCGGCGCGATGCCGACGACACGGATGCCCAGCGGTCCCAGCTCGCGGGCCGCCGGCAGGATCATGCTGACCACGCCGCCCTTGGACGCCGCGTACGCCGCCTCGCCGATCTGCCCCTCGTAGGCCGACACCGACGCGGTGGAGATGATCACGCCGCGCTCGCCGGTGGCCATCGGATCGAGCAACGCCATGTCGGTGGCAGCGAGTCGCATCATGTTGAAGGTGCTGATCAGGTTGACCTCGACGAGCTGGCGAAACTCATCCAGCGGCATCGGGCCATTATCCGGGTCGACGATAAGGTGCGGATGAGCGCGGCCGACGCAGTGCACGAGGATACGGGCGGCGCCGTGGCTGGCGCGCGCGGTTTTCAGCGCTTCTTCCGTCGCCGAGGAATCGGCGACATCGCAGGGAATAGCCAACGCGCCCGTCGCGTCGCCGACCGCCTTGACGCCATCGGCGTGGATGTCGATGGCGGCGACCCGGGCGCCGGCTTCGACGAGGGTGCGCACTGTCTCGGCGCCAAGGCCGGATGCGGCGCCGGTTACCACCGCGGGGCAGTCCCACAGATCCATTATTTTTATCCCATGCCAGCGGGGGCGACGGTCGCGACGGCCGCGCCAATAAGAACGACTATTAACAGATGGCTCTCGGGTGCGCGCAAGGGATTATGCGACGGCAATTCGTCGAACCTTACTCAATACGGCCAGCCGGCACAGGACCGCAATCTGTCGTTACCGGGCGGATATCGACGCGCCGCCCGTCACCGGACGGGTATCGTCGCGCCGTCCGCGTGGGCTATCGCGGTGCGATCACCATGACCATCTGGCGGCCTTCCACCTTTGGCCACAGTTCGACCTTGGAGATTTCGTCGAGTTCTTCACGAACGCGGTCAAGAACCTTGAGGCCCAGGTCCTGATGAGCCAGTTCGCGGCCGCGAAAGCGGATGGTCACCTTGACCTTATCGCCCTCATCAATGAAACGGCGCATGTTTCGTATTTTGACCTGATAATCATGCTCATCGATGCTCGGGCGCATTTTTATTTCTTTGATCTCGATGATCTTTTGTTTCTTGCGCGCTTCGTTTTTCTTTTTTTGTGCTTCGTACTTGTATTTTCCGAAGTCAAGAATTTTGCACACCGGCGGATCCGCGCCCGGCGCGACTTCGACCAGGTCAAGCCCCTCCTCTTCGGCGGCGCGGATGGCCTCGGTAATGGAGATGACGCCAAGTTGCTCGCCCCGGGAGTCGACGACGCGCACCAGGGGGACTTTTATTTCGTTGTTTACCCGTGGTCCGTCGCGGTTTTGCGTGGGCGGGATGGGCAGTCTAGCGATGCTGGCCTCCTTTCAACGTGGATGATGGCGCGGCCGGGGAGGGTGCGCCGCGTCTGATGGCGGGCGGCCTCGTGTGCCGTGGTTGGGTGGTGAACGCCGACGGCCGGCGGCCGGTAGCGGTGCGGCGCGGTCGCATCGGCGGGCCGCCGGACTCACAGGGCACGGGCGGCGTCCGCCCGGCCGATCGGCGGCGCCGGATGCCGGGTGCGAGTGTGCGAAGGAAGCGAAAGGGTGCGCGACGCCGGCGCGTGCGGAACGCAGGCCGGTGTTTGGACGGAAACGGTGATCACGCTGACGGTCCGACCTCACTTTCGACGCATGGGTTTTGCCATCTCCAACCGGTTCCGTGCTCAATCAGGCTCGACGTCGGTCTCAATCACGGTGCCGGTGGGGGGCTCTCCCTCCCTTTTTAGTCTAGCGACGGCGTCATCGAGAGCAAGAATTTCTTGGTCGGCGCTGCCGAGGCGGCGGATGGCCACCGTACCGTCGGCCGCCTCGCGGGCGCCGACGACGAGCAGCGCTGGCACCTTGGCCAGCGTATGCTCACGCACCTTGTAGCCGATCTTTTCGTTGCGCCGGTCGAGCTCGGCGCGCACGCCGGCCTCGCGCAGCCGATTAAAGACGATCGACGCATAAGTGTCGGCGTCGTTGGTGATCGTCGCCACGACGGCCTGCACGGGCGCCAGCCAGAGCGGCAGGCGGCCGGCGTAATGCTCGATGAGGACGCCGATGAAACGCTCGAACGAGCCAAGTATGGCCCGATGCAGCATCACCGGGCGGTGCTTGGCGCCATCCTCGCCGACGTAGCTGGCGTCGAGCCGCTCGGGCAGCACGAAATCCACCTGCAACGTGCCCAGCTGCCACTCGCGGCCGATGGCGTCGCGCAAAACGAATTCCAGTTTCGGACCGTAAAAGGCGCCCTCGCCGGGATTGAGGGTGGTTTCCAGTCCCGCCGCCGCCGTCGCGTCGCGAAGGGCGCTTTCCGCCTTGTCCCACACGGCGTCCTCGCCGGCCCGCGTCTCCGGCCGGTCGGAGAACTTGACCGCCACGTCCTCGAAGCCGAAGGCGCGGTAGAGGTCCAGCAGCAGGTCGCAGAACAGCCGGGTTTCCGAGGTGATCTGATCCTCGGTGCAGAAGATGTGTGCGTCGTCCTGAACGAAGGCACGCACCCGCATCAGCCCGTGCAGGGCTCCCGACGGCTCGTTGCGGTGGCACGAGCCGAACTCGGCCATGCGCAGCGGCAGGTCCCGGTAGCTTTTGAGGCCGTGCTTGTAGATCTGCACGTGACCGGGGCAGTTCATTGGCTTCAACGCCATGACCTTGTCCTCCGCGTCGGCGGTGAACATGGCGTCGCGAAACTTTTCCCAGTGGCCGGAACGCTCCCACAGGCTGCGGTCGACCAGCTGCGGCGTGTTCACCTCCACATAGCCGTTGGCGTCGAGGCGGGAGCGCACGTAGCTCTGCAGCACGCGATAGAGCGTCCACCCCTTGGGGTGCCAGAAGCAGGCGCCCGGCGCCTCCTCCTGAAAATGAAACAGATCCATCTCGCGGCCGAGGCGACGGTGGTCGCGCCGCTCCGCCTCCTCCAGGCGGGTGAGATAGGCCTTGAGGTCGGGTTTGCTCGCCCAGGCGGTGCCGTAAATGCGCTGCAACATGGCGTTGCGCGAGTCGCCGCGCCAGTAGGCGCCGGCGAGTTTCATCAGCTTGAAGGCGGTGCCGAGGCGGCCGGTGGACGGCAGGTGCGGGCCCCGGCAGAGGTCGAGCCACTCGCCCTGGCGATAGACGCCGATCGGCTCGTCCGGCGGCAGTTCGGCGACGATCTCGGCTTTGTAGTGCTCGCCGATACGCTTGAAGAAATCGACAGCGTCACCCCGCTCCCACTCCTCGCGCACGATCGGCAAGTTGCGGGCGACGATCTCGCGCATGCGCGCCTCGATGACGGCGAGGTCGTCGGGAGTGAACGGCTCGTCGCGGGCGAAGTCGTAGTAGAAGCCGTTTTCGATGGCGGGGCCAATGGTGACCTGCGTGCCCGGAAACAACTCCTGCACCGCTTGGGCCATGACGTGGGCGGCATCGTGGCGCAGAAGGTCCAGCGCGTCGTCGTCATCGCGGGTGACGAAAGAGACGTGGGCGTCGTGGTCGATGGGCGCCGCCAGATCGCGCATGACGCCGTCGATGCGGACGGCGAGCGCGCCTTTCGCCTGGCCCACGTCGGCGGCGACGTCGAGACCGGTGACCGGGCGCGGATAGGCGCGCGCGCTGCCGTCGGGCAGCACGATGGACACCGATGCCGTCTCGTCCAGCCGCTGATCCAATGCCACACCTCCACCGCGCGCCGCTGCCGGATGCAACGCCGCTGCTCGGCACTGTAGGCGGGCCTCCCGCCCTGTCAAGGCGGCGGTGTCGGCCGGAGAGGATGTGTCGTCGCCGGCGCGGGGAGGGTGTGCCGCCGGGCAACGCGGCTGCGATGGCCTTAGAAGCCGAAGCCGACGGTCAACTGCGCCCGATAGGCGTCGGTGGACGGCGACGGCATGTCGGCGTAGGCGGCGCGGACCTCGCCATAGGCGAAAAACTCGTGGTCCGACCGACCGAGGCCGGTCATGCGGAGCGCATCGACCTGGGCGCCGAAGCCCCATGTCGCGGCGGCGCCGACCGGCTTTGACGTCGAGCGGACGGTTTCCGGAAAGGCGTAGATCCGCCGGTTGCCGAGATTGGCGAAGGATGTCCAGCCGGTGTCTTCGATCGGGCCGAACACCTCATCGCGTTTTTCGATGGCATTGGGCGCGTGTGGCGCGTTGCCGCAGGCACGGGGGGCGGCGCAGGCTTGACGGGGCGGGTTGGCCGCGGCGCCGGAGCGCACAATGCCGCCGATGGCGTACGGCAGGCTGTCCATGCCGAGACGGGTTTGGAAAGGCGGCGCGGAGAGGGTATCGAGGACGCTCTGTCCGATGACCCGGCCATGATCCGCGAGGTCGCCGGACGCGACCGGCGCAGCGCCGTTCTCCGGCAGCGCCGTTTGGCCGATGAGCATCGGCTGGCGAGGTGCGGGACCGGGAGGGGTGCGGCTGTTGGACGCCGCGGCGTCGCACAGCGTCGCCGTCGACAGTACGGCGGTGACCAGGGCAAGGAGCGCGACGGAGAGGGCGGACGGGCGATAACGCAGAACAGTGACCATCGGCGAACAACCTATAATAGTATGATTATATAGATTACACTAAAAGATGGCATATGTGGATAGATCAAATTACCCATAGTTGATTAAAATTGTCTGCATCGGCGCAAAAGGGTGGTCGGGCGCGCCGCCCCGCCGCCGGCCGCGCCGGTCAGAACGTGAGGCCGGTGACGGCGATAGGCGTGGCGATGGGGACACGGGCGTACGTGGCGGGTACGTTTGTGCGGCGGACGATGCGGAATGAAGGCAGCCGCCGTGCTAAGGTCCGCCGCCGATGATCAAGTACGGGGGACTGGGATATGAAAGATGACGCGCGCGCGGAGATGCTGCGCTGTGACGACGGGGCGACGCTGGCCTATCACCGGTCGCCGGGGGCGACGCCGGGGGTAATTTTTCTGACCGGCTACATGTCGGACATGACGGGGCAGAAAGCGCTCCGGCTGGAGGCGTTCTGCCGGGCGCGCGGGCGGGCGTTTTTGCGCTTCGATTACTATGGGCATGGGGAATCGTCGGGCGCCTTCATTGACGGCACCATCGGCCGCTGGGCCGACGACGCGGTGTGCGCGCTGGACAACCTGACCGAGGGGCCGCAGGTGCTGGTCGGATCGAGCCTCGGCGGCTGGATCATGGTGCTGGCGGCACTCAGGCGGCGGGAGCGGATCGCCGGCCTGCTCGGCATCGCCGCGGCGCCGGACTTCACCGAGACGCTGATCCCGCAGATGCTGGATGACGAGCACCGGGCGGCGTTGGAGCGGGACGGCGTATGCTATCTGGCCAGCCCCTATGACGAGCAGCCGACGCCGGTGACCCACGACATCCTGGTCGAGGGTCGGCTGCATCTGGTGCTGGACGGCGACATCCCGCTGGACTGTCCGGCGCGCCTGATCCACGGCCTCGCCGACCCGGACGTGCCGTGGCAGACGTCGCTAAAGCTCGCCGAAAAGCTTCAGGCCACCGACGTGGCGCTCACGCTGGTCAAGGACGGCGGGCACCGGATGTCGGAGCCGGCGGACCTGGAACGGTTGTGCGATACGCTGGACGAGCTGCTGCGGCGGATCGAGGCCGGGGATAAAGGCGAGAGCGCTGGCCGGCTTTAAGTTTTCGTGCCGGCAGTGCCTTTGGCGCCCGTGATCGTGCTCAGCAAATCGACGGGAAGGGGGAAGATGATCGTCGACGAGCGGTCGCTGGTCAGGCTTTGCAGCGTCGTCAGATAGCGGAGCTGGATGGCGCTGGGCTCGGCACCGATGATCTTGGCCGCCTGCATGAAGCGTTCCGCTGCCTGCAGCTCGCCCTCGGCGTCGATGATCTTGGCGCGGCGGCCGCGCTCCGCCTCGGCCTGCCGAGCGATGGCGCGGATCATGCTCTCGTCCAGATCGACGTGCTTGAGCTCGACGTTGGAAACCTTGATGCCCCAGGCCGCCGTCTGCTCGTCCAGGATCTGCTGGATGTCGGCGTTGAGCTTTTCGCGTTCGGCCAACATCTCGTCCAGTTCATGCTGGCCGAGGACCGAGCGCAACGTCGTCTGGGCGAGCTGGCTGGTCGCCGCCTGGAAGTTCTCCACCTGAATGACGCACTTTTCGGCCTCCATGACGCGGTAGTAGATGACCGCGTTGACCTTTACCGAGACGTTGTCGCGGGAGATGACGTCCTGTTGCGGCACGTCGAGAACGCGGGTGCGCAGGTCGATCCGCACCGCCTGCTGGATGATGGGGACGATGAGGATCAGCCCCGGCCCCTTGACCTTCCAGAAGCGGCCGAGGAGGAAGACGACGGCCCGTTCGTACTCGCGCATGATCTTGATCGAGGCGGCGAGAACGAACAGCACGAAGACGACGAGGACGGGAAGCCACGGCTGCGAGTAAAGAAAATCCATGACGGTCATTATCCTGTTCCGTTCGGTTCGCGGGCGGCGGCGGGCTGCACGTCCAGCGTGAGGCCGTCGACGGCGACGACGCGGACGGGGTCGCCGGGACCGAGGCTGGCCGATGATCGCGCCTGCCACAGCTCGCCCATCACCCGAACGTGGCCGCGGCCGTCCCGCCACTCGACGACGGGGCCGATGGTGCCGGTCATATGCTCCGGCCCCGTCACCACCGGGCGGCGGCGGGCGCGCATGACGACCATCATCAGCACGGCGAACAGACCGCCGATGACGATGGCGAACGACCCGACCACCGTCCACGAGGGCTGAAAGCCCGGCACGTCGGAATCGATGAGCATGACGCTGCCGATGACGAAGGCGGCGAGACCGCCGATGCCGAGAACGCCGAAGCTGGGCGCGAACGCTTCGGCCACCATCAGCGCCAGGCCGAGGATGATCAGCGCCAGGCCGCCGTAGTCGATGGGCAGGACGTGGAAGGCGTAAAGCGCCAGCAGCAGGCAGATGGCGCCGACAATGCCGGGGCCGATCAGGCCAGGGCTGTAGAATTCGAGAATCAGGCCGTAGATGCCGATCATCATCAACAGCGAGGCGACGTTGGGGTTGGTGATGATGGAGAGCAGTTTGGTGCGCCAGTCGGGCTCGACGGCGATGGTCTCGATTTCCGCCGTGCTCAGCGTGCGGGTCGTCTCGCCGATGGTCACCTCTCGCCCGTCCAGTTGCGCCAGCAGGGAGGATTCGCTGGGTGCGATGATCTCGATGACGTTGTTGGCCAGCGCGTCCTCGGCGCTCAGGCTGGCGGCCTCGAGAACGGCTTTCTCGGCCCACTCGACGTTGCGGCCGCGCAGCTGCGCCAGGCTTCGGATGTAGGCGACGGCGTCGCTGATCGCCTTCACGCGGATATCGGGGGGCGCGGACCGGGGGGACTCAGACGGGGCGCCGGCGTCGTCTTTTGCGCTGTCGTCCGACGCCTCGTCGCCGGGCTTCTTTTCCGTTGGCTCGGGGCCGCCGGGCATGCCGGGGCCGCCGATCTGCACCGGCGTCGCGGCGCCGAGATTGGTGCCGGGCGCCATCGCGGCGACGTGGCTGGCGTAAAGGATGTAGGTGCCGGCGCTGGCGGCATGCGCGCCGCCGGGCGCGACGTAGGCGACGACGGGCACGGTGGACGCGAGGATCGCCCGGATGATCGCCCGCATCGAGGTGTCGAGGCCGCCCGGTGTATCGATGCGCAGGAGGATCAGCGCCGCGCCGGCGGCTTCCGCCTGCTCGATGCCGCGGACGATGTAGTCGCTGGTGGCGGGACCGATCGGGCCGTCGATGCCGAGCCGGTAGGCCGGGCCGCGGTCGGACGCGCCGGCCAGCGAGGCGCACAGGCCAAGGACGAAAAGCAGGGCGAGAAGGAGATGCCGGGCGGTCATGGCGATGCCGTCTCCGCCGGTGCCGTTTGCGCCACCGGTACGGCCGCGACGCCGCGCGCGGCGGCGACGGCGGCCAGGCCGTGACGGTAGTCGGGGTAGCTCAGATGGATGCCGAGCTCGCGCTTGATGCGGCTGTTGTCGACGCGCCGGTTGTCGGCCCAGAAGCTGAGCGCCATGGCCGACATGCCGGCGGCGGCCTCATCGAACGGCACCGCCTCGGGCACGTCGACGCCGAGCAGGCGGCAGGCATAAGCGACCACGTCGGCGGGGGCGGCCGGTTCGTCGTCGCAGACGTTGTAGATCCGGCCCGGATCGGGCCGCGCCATCGACGCCCGCAGCACCTGCGCGATGTCGTCGACATGGATGCGCGAGAACAGGTGGCCCGGCTTGTCGACCCGCCGCACGTCGCCGGCCCGAACCTGATCGACGGTGCTGCGCCCGGGACCGTAGATGCCGGCGAGGCGGAACACATGCACCGGCAGACCGTGTTGACGGTGCATGTCGAGCCAAGCGTCTTCCGCGGCGGCGCGGCGGCGGCTGCGCGCTTGGGTGGGTTTCAGCGACGACTCCTCATTGACCAGCGCGCCGCCGGTATCGCCATAAACGCCGGTCGTCGACAGATAACCGATCCAGCGCACACCCGGCACGGCGGCCAGGTCGGCGCCGTGGTGATCGAGCACCGGGTCGCCGTCGGTGTCCGGCGGGACGGAGATCAGCATGTCGGTCACGCCGTCGAGGCGCTCGCGCGCGCTGGCCAGCGGACGGCCGCGGTCGAAGAGATGGGCGGTGATGCCGAGCGCCTGGAGGCGTTCCTGGTTTTCCCGGCCGCGGCAGGTGCCCTCGACGATCCAGCCCTCCTGATGCAACCGCAGGCCGAGGGCGCGGGCGCTGAAGCCCAGCCCGAAACAAAACAGATGTGGGCGACCGCTTGTCATTCCCTGTACCGTCGGGCTCCGAGACGTCGGGCGCGATCGTTCCGGCCGGCACGGCCGGCGGCGCTGACGCCTGAAGGATACAGTGACGGGCGCGAAATGAACATACGAACGATGTTGAACCGGCCCGCCGTGATCGCAAGGGCGTGCATGGGTGCCGTGCCGGCGTTGGTGACGGTGGCGGCGCTTGTGGCTGTGGTGCTGCCAGCGATGGCCCGGCCGGCTGCCGCCGCCGAATCGGCCGACGGACCGCCGACGTCGGATCGCGTTAACGGCGCCCAATCGACCTACCACGACTGCATGGCGGCGGTGGCCCGCGCGCCCGCCGAGGGGTTAGCGCTGGCCGAACGCTGGGCCGGCGCCGGCGGCGGTGACGCGGCCGGCCATTGCCGGGCCCGCGCACTGGTCGGCATCGGGCGGTACGCCGACGCGGCCGAGGGCTTCGAGGCGCTGGTCCCGTCGGCCGAGGGCCAGCCAGACGTCCAGGCGGGTGTGCTCGCCCAGGCGGCGCAAGCGTGGCTGCTGGCTGGAGATACCGGCGCGGCCATCGGCGCACTGGATCGGGCGCTGGCGCTGACGCCGGACGACGCGCGGCTGTTCGTCGACCGTGCCGAGGCGCACGCGGCGGCGGGGCGCTGGCCGGTGGCGGTCGACGATCTTGACCAGGCCATCGCGCTCGATCCCACCCTCGCCGATGCGTACGCGTTTCGTGGCAGCGCGCACCGGAAGATGAACCGGCTCGACGCGGCGAGGGCCGATCTCGACCACGCGCTGGAGCGCGCCTCCGGCCATCCCGAGGCACTGATGGAGCGGGGCATGGTGCGGGCGCTCGACGGCGACCTCCCCGGCGCGCGGGCCGACTGGCAGGCGGTGACGGAATCGGCGCCGGGCACGCCGGCAGCGGCGGTTGCGCGGGAAAATTTGAAACGCCTCGATGCGTCCGAACCCTGACCGAACCGCTCAGAAGTCGAGGTTGGCGTAGGGGCGGGCCGGGGACAGGCCGGGGATCTGGTCGTTGAGGATGTCGCGGAAACTCGGCCGCGACTTGATCCGAGCGTACCAGGTTTTGGCCTGATCGTGGTTGGCCCACGGCACGTCGCCGAGATAGTCGACGGCGGAGAGGTGCGCTGCGGCGGCGATGTCGGCGAGGGTGAGCTGATCGCCGGCCAGCCAATTACGCCGCTCGGTGAGAAAGGCGATGTAGTCCAGGTGATAACCGATGTTGGCGAGCCCGGCGCGAATCGCCAGCGAATCCGGCCCGCCGAGACCGAGCAGGCGGTTCATCACCTTCTCGCCCAGCAGATTCTCGGTCACCTCGGTATTGAACTTGCGGTCGAACCAGGCGACCAGGCGGCGCACCTCCGCCCGCTCGTCGATGCCTTTGCCCAGAAGCGCGCGTTCGGGATGGCTTTCGTCGAGATACTCCGCAATGGCGGCGCTGTCGGCGAACACACGGCCGTCGTCTTCGACCAGCACCGGAACCTCGCCGGCCGGATTGAGGCCGAGAAACGCGGCACGCCGTTCCCAGATCGGTTCCGCGCGAAGCTCGAACTCCAGCTTCTTTTCCGCCAGAACGATGCGGATTTTGCGGCAGAAGGGTGACAGCGGAAGGTGATAAAGAACGCGCATGGTCGATGCTTACACGAAGGGGCGGTAAAAGACAAAGACCCTCGGCGACGCCGGCGTGGCCGCCCGTCCGGCGCTTCGTACAGGTGACGCATTGATGGCTATCGCCGGCGGCTTAAAGGCGCCGGCGGACGTGTCCGAACGCGTGCGCACCCGTTCGGGGCGGGGCGTCCCGCCATTCGTGTGCGGGCGGGATGCTTTTTTTAAATAAAGACGCTGTTTGCCTGCACTTTGCCACAATTAGTGAATACCGTTCGGAGTGTTGTGAGATTCCGATTTTTACATCGGAATCTCACAACCTCTGGTACCCCCGAAAGGCAACCCAAGCCAGACGGAACTGTAGCGGCCGGTCCCCCCAACCGGCCGCTTCTTTCGTTTTAACGCGCCGTTTTAATTGAAGAGCGCGTGGCGCACGGCCGCGGGCCGCTTGCAACCGTCGCCCGAACGGCTAGCGTGATGCCGGATCGCGTTTTTCGGGACCTGTCGATGGCGACCTTCGGTGGTGAGAATCTGGCCTGCGACCGTGGCGGCCGCCGGGTGTTTTCCGGTGTGGCGCTGAACGTGCGTGCCGGCGGCGCGCTGGTGCTGTGCGGCCCCAACGGCTGCGGCAAATCGAGCTTGCTGCGGCTGCTGGCCGGACTGCTGCCGGCGGCGGCCGGCCGGCTGACGTGGGACGGCGCGGCGGTCGACGCCCGGGAGGACGCGCACCGGCGGCGGCTGACCTTCCTCGGCCACGCGGATGCGCTGAAACCTACCTTTACCTGCGCGGAAAATCTCCGATTCTGGACCGCGGTGGCCGGCGGCGGTGACGTCGCCTCGGCGCGCATCGAGGGTGCGCTCGCCGCGTTCGGCCTCGACCGCCTCGCCGATGTGCCGGCGCTCCACCTGTCCCAGGGCCAGCGCCGGCGCCTGGCGCTGGCGCGGCTGCTCACCGTTCCGTCGCTGTTGTGGCTTCTGGACGAGCCGCGCGCCGCCCTGGACGACGCCGCCCAAAAGGCGCTCGACGGGGAAATCGCGGCGCACCGGGCGGCGGGCGGCATGGTCGTGCTCAGCCAGCACGGCGTCGGTGGTCCGGCGGATGCCCAGCGCCTCGATCTCAGCACGTGCACCGGATCGGCCCGGTGCTGACGGCGCTGCGGGCCATCGTCGGGCGCGATCTGCGCCTCGCGGTCCGCCAGGGCTTCGAGGGGGCGCTGGCGGTGGTGTTTTTCGTGCTGGCGGCGGCGCTGTTTCCGTTCGGCGTCGGGCCGGAGCCCGCCATCCTGGCGCGCATCGCCGCCGGCGTTCTGTGGGTGGCGGCGCTGCTTGCGGTGCTGCTCTCCCTCGATCGCCTGTTTCAGGCCGATTACGAGGACGGCAGCCTGGATCTGCTGGCACTGGCGCCGCCGCCGCTGACGCTGGTGGTCGCCGCCAAGGCACTGGCCAACTGGCTGACCACCGGCGTGCCGCTGATGGCGGCAGCGCCGGTGATCGCGATGCTGCTGCAACTCGACGGCCGCGCGCTGCCGGCCCTGGTCGCGGCGCTGGCGCTGGGGACGCCGACGCTGAGCCTGATCGGCGCGGTGGGCGCGGCGCTGGTTCTCGGTGCCCGGCGGGGCGGCGTGCTGCTGGCGCTGCTGGTGCTGCCGCTCTATCTGCCGGTGCTGATCTTCGGTGTCGCGGCCGTCGACGCGGCCGTGCTCGGGCTGCCGGTGGCGCCGCATCTGCTGTTGTTGGGCGGGCTGTTCCTGGCTGCCCTGGCGCTGGCGCCGTGGGCGGCGGCAGGGGCGCTCCGCCTGGCGCTGGAATGAGACGCCGGCGGAGCGGGGGGCGTGACGAGAGTGGCCTTAGCGGCTGGACAACGGCGGTTGCTCCCGGCGATAACGGCTCTATTGTTAGAGACGATGCCCGCGGAACGGCCGACGGGCCAATCGTGCGGCGGCCGCCTTCCCATGAGAACGGCGGCGGCAGGACCAGGAGATGCTGCGCTTCGCCAATCCCTACCAGTTCATGCGATTAAGCGAACGGATCGCACCCTGGCTCGCCGGGGCGACCGTTATCCTCCTGGCTCTCGGAACCTTTCTCGCCCTTTATGCCTCGCCGCCCGACTATCAGCAGGGCGACAGCGTGCGCATCATGTACGTGCACGTGCCGGCGGCGTGGATGGCGATGTTCTGTTACGTGGCGATGGCGGCGGCGTCCGTCGGCGGCCTGGTGTGGCGCCATCCGCTGGCCGAGCTGGCGGCGCAGGAAACGGCGCCCATCGGTGCGTGCTTTACGCTGCTGGCGCTGATGACCGGGTCGCTGTGGGGAAAACCGATGTGGGGCACCTGGTGGGTGTGGGACGCGCGGCTGACGTCGGTGCTGGTGCTGTTGTTTCTCTACCTCGGCTACATGGCGCTCGTGCACGCCTTCGACGACGTGACGCGCGGGCGGCGCGCCGCCGCGATCCTCGCCATCGTCGGCGCCGTCAACGTGCCGATCATCAAGTTTTCCGTCGACTGGTGGAACACGCTGCACCAGCCGGCGAGCGTCGTCCGCCTCGACGGGCCGGCCATCCATCCGAGCATGCTGGCGCCGCTGGTGGTGATGGCGGCGGCCTTCACGGTCTATTATTTTTGGGTCCTGGTGGTGCGGCTGCGTGGCGAGATTGTCGCCGGCCGCATTCGCGCGCTGCGCATTCGCCAGGCACACGGGTAGGCAAGGCCTCGATGCAACCGGTTGCCGACTTTTTTGCCATGGGCGGCTACGGCGCGTTCGTCTGGCCGGCGTTCGGCCTCACGGCGCTGGTGCTGACCGGTCTCGCCGTCGCCAGCCGGCGCAGCCTGCGCAGCCGTGAGCATCTGTTGAGCGCACTCGAAAACGCAAATACAGCGGCGGCCGCGGCGGAGCATCGCCGGTGAAGCCCAAGCACCGCCGCCTGACCTTCGTCGTCATCGGCGCCGGACTGCTGGCGGCGGCGGCGGCGCTGATCTTGAGCGCGTCCCGTGACGCGCTGGTGTTTTTCAAGACGCCGAGTGAGATCATCGCCGAGCCCGCCGACGACAGCCGCCGGCTTCGGATCGGCGGCCTGGTCGAGGAGGGCAGCGTCGAGCGGAGCGACGACGCGCACGTGCGGTTCCGCGTCACCGACACCGTCAACGCGGTTGCGGTGACCTATATTGGCGTGCTGCCGGATCTGTTCCGCGAAGGTCAGGGCGTGGTCGCTGAGGGCCAAATGCGGGACGGCGTCTTTGTCGCCGACCAGGTGCTGGCCAAGCACGACGAAAACTACATGCCGCCGGAGGTGGCGGATGCTGTGAAGGCGTCCGGCCAGTGGCGGGACGCCACTCAGAAAACCACTCAGGAAACGACTGGCGGCGTCGGGGTGGCGCGATGATCATCGAGATCGGCCATTTCGCGCTGGTCCTGGCGCTGGCGATGAGCGTCGTGCAGGGCACAGTGCCGATGCTGGGGGCGCGCAGCGGCCGGGATGCCTGGATGCGGGTGGGCTCGACGGCGGCGCTGGCGCAGGCGCTGCTGGTCATCGTGGCGTTCGGCGCGCTGATGCACGCGTTCGTCACGTCGGACTTTTCCGTCCTCAACGTTGCCGCGAACTCCCATTCCGCCAAGCCGATGCTGTACAAGATCGCCGGCACCTGGGGCAATCACGAGGGCTCGATGCTGCTGTGGGTGCTGATCCTGGCGCTGTTCGGCGCCGCGCTGGCGGCCTTCGGCTCGAGCGTGCCGCCGACGCTGAAGGCCCGCGCGCTGGCGGTGCAGGCGTGGATTGGCGTCGGCTTCTATCTGTTCATCCTGTTCACGTCGAACCCGTTCGAGCGGCTGGCGCCGCCCGCCATCGACGGCAACGGCCTCAATCCGCTGCTCCAGGACCCCGGCTTGGCGTTCCACCCACCGTTTCTTTACCTGGGCTACGTCGGCTTCTCGATGGCGTTCTCGTTCGCCGTCGCGGCCCTGATCGAGGGCCGGGTCGATGCCGGCTGGGCGCGCTGGGTGCGGCCGTGGACGCTGGCCGCCTGGACGTTTTTGACCATTGGCATCGCGCTCGGCTCGTGGTGGGCCTATTACGAGCTCGGCTGGGGCGGCTGGTGGTTCTGGGATCCGGTGGAGAACGCGTCGCTGATGCCGTGGCTGGCCGGTACGGCGCTGTTGCATTCGGCGATCGTGGTCGAGAAACGCGACGCGCTGAAGGGCTGGACGATCTTTCTTGCCATCGTTGCCTTCGCGCTGAGCCTGCTGGGGACGTTCCTGGTGCGCTCGGGCGTGCTGACGTCGGTCCACGCCTTTGCCACCGACCCGGCGCGCGGCGTGTTCATCCTGGCGCTGCTGGTCATCATCGTCGGCGGCGCGTTCGCGCTGCTGGCGTGGCGGGGACCGGCGCTGGAGCGGGGCGGCGTGTTCAAGCCGGTCTCCCGCGAGGGCGGCCTGCTCCTCAACAACCTTATCCTGACCACCATGGCCGGCTCGGTGCTGCTCGGCACCCTTTACCCGCTGATTCTGGAAGCGGCCGGCGGCGCCAAGGTCTCGGTCGGGCCGCCGTTTTTCAACGCCATCATCGTGCCGCTGGCGGTGCCGCTGATCGCCGCGATGGCGATCGGGCCGCTGTTGCCGTGGAAGCGCGCGGCGCTCATGCCGGCGCTGGGCCGCGTGTGGTGGGCCGGGGTGGCGGCGCTGGCCGCTGCCGCCGCCGGGTGGTGGGCGGCGGGTGACGCGGCGCCGTTCGCGTTGCTCGGCCTGGCGCTGGCCGCCGCGCTGGTGGTGGCGACGGTGGCCGAGCTGGCGTGGCGCATCCGGCTGTTTTCGGCCTCGCCGGGCGAAAGCCTGCGCCGCCTTGCCGGGCTGCCGCGCCACGCCATCGGTATGACGCTGGCCCACGCCGGGCTGGGCATCGCGATTGCCGGCATGAGCGCGTCGGGCGCTTGGCAGCAGGAGCGCATCCAGGTGCAGGCGCCGGGCGACGCGGTCATCGTCGGCGGCTACACGTTTCAGTTCGACGGCGCCGAAGCGGTGCGGGGTCCCAACTACCAGGCGGTTCGCGGCACGTTCACGGTCAGCCGCGACGGCCGGGCGGTGGTGACGCTCAGGCCAGAGAAACGCTCCTATCCGGTGGAGGGGCAGCAGACCACCGAGGCGGCGATCGAAACGACGTTCTGGGGCGATTTGTACGCGGTCATCGGCGACGCGCGCGGCGAGGCGGGCCAGTACGTGACCCGGCTCTATTTCAATCCGCTGGTCGCCTGGATGTGGGCGGGCGTGCTGGTGATGGTGGCCGGCGGCACGATCAGCCTCACCGACCGCCGCTATCGGGTAGGGGCGTCGCTGCGACGGGCGTCGCCGCCGGTGCCGGAGACGGCCGCCGCATGATGACCGCCATGACGTTTGCGACAACGCCGGCTGCGTCGCCGCTCGATCCCGGGCGATGAAACGCATTCTCTATCTGATCCCGCTGGCGCTGTTGATCGTGCTGGCCGGCTACTTCTGGGCCGGGCTTGGCCGCGACCCGCAGATCATCCCGTCGGTGCTGATCGACACGCCCGTGCCGGACATCGATCTGCCGCCGATCAAGGGCCGCGATGCGGGCCTGACCACCGCCGACCTGAGGGGCGAGGTGTCGCTGGTCAACATTTTCGGCTCGTGGTGCGTGGCCTGCCGGGTCGAGCATCCGTTCCTGATGCGCCTCAAGGCCGAGGATGCGGTAACGATCCACGGCATCGACTGGCGCGAGAAACATCCCGACGACGGGCCGGCGTGGCTGGCGCGGCTGGGCGACCCGTACACTCTGATCGGCGACGACCCGGACAGCCGCGCCGCCATCCAGTTCGGCGTTACTGGCGCGCCGGAAACCTTCATTGTCGATGCCGCCGGCGTCATCCGCTACAAGCACATCGGGCCGATAACGCCGGAAGCGTGGGAAAAGACGCTGTTGCCGATCATCCGGACGCTGAAGGGGCAGCCGTGACCGCGCGGGGGATCGTGCTGGCGGTGGCCTTGGTGATGGCGCTGGCGCCGGCGGCCGAGGCGGTACAGCCGGACGAGGTGCTTGCCGACCCGGCGCTCGAAGCGCGCGCGCGGACGATCTCCGCCGACCTTCGCTGCCTTGTCTGTCAGAACCAGTCCATCGACGATTCCGACGCCGAACTCGCGCGCGACCTGCGTGTTCTGGTCCGCGAACGGCTGGCCAAAGGCGACTCGGACTCCCAGGTCGTCGATTACGTCGTCTCGCGATACGGCGACTTCGTGCTGCTGACACCGCCGTTCAAGCCGGCGACCTATGCGCTGTGGCTGGGACCGGCGGTGATGCTCGGCCTGGCACTGCTGGCGGTGCTGGTGTTCTTCCGCCGGCGGCGGACGGCGGGCGAGGATGCGGCGCCCCTGGATGACGACGAGCGGCGGCGACTGGCCGAGTTGCTGCGGAACGACCGGTCGTGACAGCACTGTGGATGGTGACTGGGGCGATCGCGGCGGGGGTAGCGTTGCTGGTGCTGGCGCCGGTGTTCCGCCGACGTCCGCCGCCGCTGGAGCGGGACGCGTTCGAGGTACAGATTTTCAAGGACCAACTGGCCGAGATCGAACGCGACCGCCGCCGCGGCGCCATCGACGCGGCCAATGCCGACGCGCTCCGCCTCGAAGTCGAGCGCCGGATGCTGGCGACCGTGCCGCGCGACCGCCGCTCGGTGTCGGAAGCGGCGGAGCCACGGTCCGCGCGGCGCTGGGTGCCGGTGGCGGCGGTGTCGCTGGCTGTGGTGATGGCGCTCGCCGTGTACGGGTCGCTGGGCTCGCCCGATTTCGCCGATCAGCCGCTGGCGGCACGGGACCCCGCGGGGTCGCTGGCGTCGCCGGGTAGCCTCGATGCGGCCATCGTGGCACTGCAACGGCGGCTGGCGGAGGCGCCCGACGATGGTGAGGCGTGGCAGCGGCTGGGCCGGGTTTACATGGCGCTGGGGCGTTATGGCGAGGCGGCGGAGGCGCTCGCCAAAGCCGAGGCGCGTCGCGGCGGCGATGCGACCGTCGCCGCCGACCGCGGCGAGGCGCTGGTCGCCGCGGGACAGGGTGAGGTAACCCCCGACGCGGGCGCCGCCTTTCGCCGCGCGCTGGCGCTGGACGCAGCGAACCCGCGGGCGCGTTATTACCTGGCGCTGCAAAAGGCGCAGGCGGGCGAGGTCGGAGCGGCCTTGCAGGACTGGTTGACGCTGGCCGGCGACGCACCGGCCGACGCGCCGTGGCTTGAGCCGGTGCGGGCGCGGGTGGCGGAAGCGGCGGCGGTGCTTGGCATCGACCCGGCGACGCTTCCCCCGACGGCGCGGCTTCCGGCCGGTGAGGACGGAACCGAGGCGCCGGACGCGGCGGCGATCGCCGCCCTGCCGGCGGATGAGCGCGCAGCGGCCATTCGCCAGATGGTCGACCGGCTGGCGGCGCGCTTGGAGGCCGAGCCCGGCGATCAGGCCGGCTGGCAGCGGCTGGCGCGTGCCTACGAGGTGCTGGGCGAGACTGAAAAGGCCGAGGCGGCGCGGAAGCGGGCGGCCGAAGCGGCTGACGGCCGGCGGGACTGATACCAAGCCGACGGACTGTGCCATCGGCGCGCGGGCGTGGCGTCAGCCGTTGGCCGTTGCCGGCCGGTCGCCGTCGCCGTTGCCGTCCTCGACGGTATCGGTAGGCCGCCACACGCGGACCTGGTTGCGGCCGGCGCGTTTCGCCCGATACATCGCCTGATCGGCGCGCTCGATGCTGGTGCGAACCGAGCGCTCGGCCGCGAGCGGTGCGATGCCGAACGACGCGGTCATCTTGAGCCGCTGGCCGTTCTCGATAATGATCGGCAGATAGTCCAGGCCGGTGCGCAGCCGCTCGACGATCGGGCGTGCCGAGGCCGGATCGGTGTCCGGCAGCATGATCATGAACTCCTCGCCGCCAAAGCGGCAGATCTGGTCGTAACGGCGCAGGTTCTCGGCGAAATAGGCCGAGACGGCCTTGAGGACCGTGTCGCCGGCCTGGTGGCCGTAGGTGTCGTTGATCTGCTTGAAGCGGTCGAGGTCGACCATGCAGATGCTGCACCGGTGGCCGGTCCGGCGGCTGCGGTTCCGTTCTTCGCGCAGGCGCGGCAGCATCGCATGGCGGGTGGCGATGCCGGTGAGCGGGTCGGTGTAACGCAGCAGGTCCCACAGCTCGCCGATCAGCGCCTCCAGGGAGTGCTCGAGATGCTGGACGGCGGTGGCGAACGCCTCGTAGTCGGCGGGCGGAATGTCCCGCCGTTCGTCGGCGGCACGGCGCATCGCCCGCGCGGTTTCGTGAACGCGGCGGTGATGGTGAGCCGCCGCCACGAACTCGGGATGGCGCCGGATGTGGCGGGAGGTCTCATCGTCGAACCAGCGGCCGAGATCGTCGTCGGCGTCATTGCCGGGCGCCTCCGCCGGTGCCGCCTCCGGCGCCGGGGGGCCGCAGATCAGCCGCGTGTGCACGCGCCTGATCCACGCGTTGTGCGCGTCGAGCGCACCTGCCAGGCGCCTGGCGATCCGCTCCGCCTCGGGCAGGGTGAGCGGCGGCACCGGGCCCTCGTCATCATCGTCGCCAAGGGGATTGGGGACAAGCGGATTGGGCTCGTGCATGGGCAGGGGGTACCGTTTTGGGAGCGATGGCGCTGTTAAGAGCCTATCGGCTTAGCCTGGCGACGAAAAGCTTTCGGCGCCTGATCGGGCGTCAGAGATGAAACATTAAGGACACGCTCGCGCCGAGCCTTGCCTTTTGGGGCGCATCTCTCCATAAGACCAGACACGCAGGCGGACACCGCCGCGCGAGCCACGGGAAGACCGCACGCGGCCACGCCAACGCGGCACCAGGCGGCGCTTAAGGCGCCGATCGCGGTCGTGCAGGCCCTCCCGGCAAGGCTTTTCATAACAAGTACTTCCTTCGGGAGAGGTAGACAGCCATGGCGACGTTCCGAACCATTGATGACCTTGACGTTTCCGGCAAGCGGGTGCTGCTGCGAGTCGATTTCAACGTACCGATGAAGGACGGCGTGGTCACCGACGCGACGCGCATCGAGCGGTCGTTGCCGACCGTGCGCGATCTGATCGACCGCGGCGCGAAGGTCATTCTCATCGCGCATCTGGGCCGGCCGAAAGGCAAGAAAAACCTCGACTTCACGCTGAAGCCGGTGGCCGAAAAAACCGGCGAGCTGCTGGGCAAGCCGGTGGCGTTCGCGCCCGACTGCATCGGTCCGGAGGCGGCGGCTGTCGTCAACGCCATGAAACCGGGCGACGTCGCCATGCTGGAGAACGTCCGCTTCTATGCCGAAGAGGAGAAGAACGACGCTGAGTTCGCGCGGAAACTGGCCGAGTTGGGCGATTGTCTCGTCTCTGACGCGTTTTCCTGCGCGCACCGGGCGCACGCCTCGGTCGAGGCGCTGGCGCGGATCATTCCGTCGGCGGCCGGCCGGCTGATGCAGGCGGAGCTGGAGGCCCTCGAAGGGGCGCTCGGCACGCCGGTGCATCCGGTCGCGGCGTTGGTCGGCGGGGCGAAGATTTCCACCAAGCTGGACGTTCTTGGCAACCTGGTGGAACGTGTCGACGAGTTGATCGTCGGCGGTGCCATGGCCAACACTTTCCTCGCCGCGAAGGGCGTCGACGTGGGCAAGTCGCTGTGCGAGCACGACATGGCGGACAACGCGCGGGCGATCATGGCCAAGGCGGACGCCGCCGGCTGCGCCATCGTGCTGCCCACGGACGTCGTTGTCGCCAGTGAGTTCAAGGAAGGCGCGGCGGCCACCGCGGTCGACGTCGCCAACGTGCCGGACGACAAGATGATCCTCGATGTCGGCGCGAAATCCGTCGACGACCTGAAAGGCCGCTTGGCCGGCTATAAGACGCTGTTGTGGAACGGTCCGCTGGGTGCGTTCGAGGTGACGCCGTTCGATGTCGGCACCAACGCGGTGGCGCAGGAAGCGGCGCGGCTGACCAAGGCCGGCAAGCTGATGAGCGTGGCGGGCGGCGGCGACACGGTGGCGGCCCTTGCCCATGCCGGTGTCGGGGACGAGTTCTCCTACGTGTCGACGGCCGGCGGCGCGTTCCTCGAATGGATGGAAGGCAAGACGCTGCCGGGTGTCGCGGTGCTGCGCCAGTAGCGGAGGCCAGAAGCGCGACCAGGGGGGCAAAACGTCTCGTTCGGACGGCCGGTTTTCGTCGCCTCCCGACGATGGGGGGCTTGCGCCCGGTGGCTCACTGGAGCCATCTTCGGAGGCTATGGAGAAAACGTCGACCGGCCCGTCCATCGAGCGCGTTCCCGACGGCGACACGCGGTCGCGTCTGGTGTGCCCGGACTGCGGGTACATCGAATACACCAATCCGAAGATCGTCGTCGGCGCCGTTTGCACCTGGGACGGGCGTTACCTGCTCTGTCGGCGCGCCATCGCGCCGGCGCAGGGCCGCTGGACCTTTCCCGCCGGTTTTATGGAAGTGGGAGAGACGACGGCGCAGGGGGCGGCGCGCGAGGTGTGGGAGGAGGCGCTCGCCCGCGTCGACATCGGCGAACTGCTCGGCATTTATGAGATTCCCCACATTTCCCACGTCAACGTCATCTACCACGCCCGGATGAACGGGCCGGAGTTCGCGCCGGGCGAGGAAAGCCAGGACGCGCGGCTGTTCGACTACTCGGAAATCCCCTGGGACGAGCTGGCGTTCCCCAGCGTCCGCTGGGCGCTGGAGCGCCACCATTCCGGCGCCGGCAACCTCGTGCAGGAGGGGGCGCCGCGGCGCATGCGCTGACCGCGCTCTGGCGTTGACGCTCGCTTAACCCTGCTCTGCGACACTCTTCGCATGAGCATGGTGGGAATCAGTCCCGGGTGGACACCCGAGCCGCGCGAGCGGGCATCCGTTCCCAATGGCTATCGGCACGCCCGCGACGTGGAGGTGCGCGCGTCGGCGACGCGGTATACGCCCAGCGACGAAACGCAGCGGGCGCTCCGCCGCTTGGCGCAGCTTCTCGACGGCGGGCCGCCGAAGACGCCGGTACCGCCGGGTCATTTCCTGAACATCATTACCTGACGGTCGTTACCTGAAAATCTTTATCTCTCGGCGGCCGCTGGTTGCACCGTCTGTGATGGTTGCGCGATCGGCTGCGGAGCGGCGAGCAGCGGCTCGATGGCGAAGACGGTAACCGGCGCCTGGCGTCCCCTGACGGCTACCTCGCCGATGCGGTGGTGGCCGTAGAACGGCGCACCGGCGGCGAGAAGGGTGCTTTCGGTCGCCAGGATGGTGGTGCCGTGCTGCTTGTTCAGCTGTTCCAGGCGGGCGGCGATGTTCACCTCGTCGCCGTAGACGGTGTACAGGAGGCGTTCCTCGGTGCCGACGGCGCCGGCGACGAGAGGCCCGGTGTTGACGCCGCAGCGCGTTCGGAGCGTGATCCCCGGCCCGAAGGTGCGCGCCGTCGCCAGTTCCTGGATGTCCAGCGCGGTGGCCAGCGCGTGGCGGGCGTGCTCGGCGTCGGGCCGCGCGGTGTTGAAGGTGATCAGCGTCGCGTCGCCCTGGAACTGATGGATGACGCCATGGTGCCGGTCGACGATGCGCGAGACGGCATCGAAGTACTCGTTGAGCAGCCCCATCAGATCGACCGGCGTCATCCGCTCGGATATGGTCGAAAACCCCTCGATGTCGGAGAACAGCACGCTCGCCGTTTTCGCTTCCGCGTCGCCGGGCCGGATGATCGTTTCGGCGCTGAGAACGCGGGTGGTGACCTCTGGCGCGACGAAGCGGCGAAGATCGCGGGCGGCCGCCTCGTCGTTGACGGCGTGGTGGAGCAGGCGGCGCGCCCGCACCAGCGCCAGGACGATCACCAGGGTGACGACCAGAATGGTGATCACCTTGTCGACCTCGGCGCCGATGAGCGCGGTGTTCGACGTCATGTAGTGCACGTAGTCGTGGGTGATGGTGCCGGGTCCGCCGACATCGATGGCGTACCAGGCCATGAGCGACCAGCCAGCGACGGCGGCGAGGCCGGCGATGAGCACGTAGGCGGGGTTGAAGCGCAGCGAGCGTAGCGCGATGAAGATAAAGACATAGAGCAGTGTCGGCGCCTTGAGATAGAAGGCCGGCGGCTGCTGGTACTGGAGGTGAAAGCTCCAGATCAGGCCGAGCAGAAGCCCGATGTCGATGACGACGGACGCGCCGACAAACCAGCGCGGCAGGAGGTTGTTGTGGGCGAGGATGAGCCGCGTTGCGGCGAACAGCAGGAAGGCGCCGAGGACGAACGGCACCGGCATGAAGGGCGTGCCGGTGGACGTCTTCGGCGAGACCGTGTAGACGGCGAAAAAGAACACGACGACGGCAAGCTGCAGCCAACCGATGAGGATTTCGGCCTGGCTTTCCTGCTCTTGAATGGCCGTGTGGATGCGCGCCGGGAGATGGTGTTCGATGGCGCGGCCGAAGATGAACTGGGACAGCGTTTTCCACATGGCCTTTGCGCGGCGGAGCCGTCGAGGGAGCGAAAACACTATCACAACCGGGGACATCCGGGACCGTCGTCGGGGCCGGCCAAAGACAAAGCCGCGTGAGCCGCGCGTGATGACGGTGAAAATCCATGTTGTCGTGGCGTGCCGAGTCGGCTAAGGAGTATGGCAGAGTTGAGAAATGCCTCGCATGGGGTACGTGACATTTGAGGACTCCATCGAGGTGAACGATCGTCGGTGGACGACAGGGGTGGATGGGATGCGCACGTTTGTGATGGCCGCGACGGGCGCGGCGCTTATCGCCTTGGCGCCGATCAACGACGCGTCGGCTCTGACGGTCAGCCCGTTCAGCTTTTCCGGCAACAACGTCCAGCTCAACAACGATCCGCTCGATGTGGGCGAGACCGGTTTCGCGGTCGGTTTGCTGTACAAAATCGGTGGCTTGAGCGATCTGCAGGACAGCTTCACCTTCACGCCCGCCGTATCGCCGGTTCGGGTGACGATCCGCGCGCTGCAGATCCCGCCGATTCCGGGCAGCGGCACGGTCATTGACATCATTAACGGTGCCATCGCCGACATTAACGCCAACAACCCGTTGAACGTCAGCGGGCAGACCTACAGCCTCGGCGGAGGGCCGACGCCATTCAGTTTCGGCTCGTCGTTCACGGTCCCGGCCTCGGCGGGGTCGGTGAACACGCTCGCGCTCACCATCACCGTCCCGTCGTCTTTCGGCGGCGTCGCCTATCGCGTGAACGTGACACCGGTGCCGTTGCCGGGGGCGCTGCCACTGATGGGCGCGGCGCTGGCCGGATTGGCGTTGGTCAGGCACCGCCGTAACGCGCAAGCGCGGCTGACGCAGGCTTAACGTCAGGCGGCCTTAGGCGTCGAGGCCGAGCAGGCCGCGGGCGAAGGTGCCAGCGTCGAAGGCGCGGAAATCTTCCATCGTCTCGCCGACACCGATGCCGTAGATGGGCAGGCCGACCCGCTCGGCCAGTGCTACGACGACGCCACCCTTGGCCGAGCCGTCGAGCTTGGTGACAACCAGGCCGGTGACGTTGACGATGCCGCGGAACACGTCCACTTGGCTGTGGGCGTTCTGGCCGACGGTGGCGTCAAGCACCAGGATGCCGTCGTGGGGAGCGTTTTCATCGAAGCGCCGCAGCACGCGGATGATTTTCTGCAATTCGTCCATCAGATGGGTTTTGTTCTGTAGGCGGCCGGCGGTGTCGATCATCAGCACGTCGGCGCGTTCGGCGCGCGCCAGCTGGAAGGCGTCGAAGGCGAGGCTGGCCGGGTCGGAGCCGATGGGCCGCGTCAGCACCGGGCAGCCGGCGCGGTCACCCCAGATCTGCAGCTGCTCGATGGCGGCGGCGCGGAAGGTGTCGCAAGCGGCGATCAGCACCTTCAAGCCGGCCTGGCGGAACAGATGGCCGAACTTGGCGATGCTGGTCGTCTTGCCGCTGCCGTTGACGCCGCAGAACAGCATGACGTGAGGCCGGTAGGCGGGGTTGACGGTAATCGTTCGCGCCACAGGCGCGAGGATGGCGGTGATTTCGTCAGCCAGCGTCTCGCACACCAGTTCCGACGTGACGTCCTTGCCGAAGCGGGCGCGGGCCAGCGTCTCCGTCAGCTTGGTCGCGGTGGCGACGCCCAGATCGGCGCTGATGAGCAGTTCTTCCAGCTCCTCCAGCGCTTCGTCCGTCAAACGCCCCTGGCCGAAGACGCGGCCGATGCCGCCGGTGAGGCGCACCGAGGACAGGACGAGGCCCTTCTTGAGGCGGTTGCTCCAGGCGGCATTGGGACCGGCGGGAGGATGTTCGGTTGTGTCGGCGCTCATGCACCCATCTCGGCGATCAGGTGGTCATCGGTCCAACCGGTGACGCGGGCGGTAACGACGGTGCCGGGGGTGGCGGCCAACGCCAGCCGGACCGGCAGATAGTCGGCGCAGCGGCCGATGCCGTCGGTCTCCATCAGCGCCGAGACGTCGGTTCCAACGCGAGCGGCATGGACGCTGCGGCGCGAGGCCAGGGCTGCCTCGCGCAGGTGCCGGGCGCGGGCGTCACGCGTCGGGCCGGGAACCGGCGGCATGCGTGCCGCCGGCGTGCCCGGCCGTGGCGAATACGGAAAGACGTGCAGGAAGGTGAGGCCCCACTCCTCCACGGCGGCCAGCGTGTTGGAGAACATCGCCTCGGTCTCGGTGGGGAAGCCGGCGATGACGTCGGCGCCGAACAGCGTCTCCGGCCGGGCTTGCCGGGCCCGCGCGATGACGTTTTCGGCCTGGGCGCGGCTGTGGCGGCGCTTCATCCGCTTGAGCACCATGTCGTCGGCGGCCTGAAGGCTCAGGTGCCAGTGCGGCATCAGGCGTGGTTCGCTGGCGAACACATCGAACAGCTCGTCGTCGACGGCCGCCGGATCGAGGGTGGACAGGCGGAGGCGCTGAAGCGCGGGAATTTCGGCCAGCAGGCACCGCACCAGGCCGCCAAGACCGGGTCCGCCGGGCCGGTCGGTGCCATAGGAGCAGATGTCAACGCCGGTCAGCACCACTTCCGGATAGCCGTTGGCAACCAGAAGGCGGACCTGGTCGACGATGCGCTCCGGCGCGACGCTGCGGTTGGGGCCGCGTGCGAACGGGATGATGCAGAAGGTGCAGCGGTGGTCGCAGCCGTGCTGGATTTCGGCGAAGGCGCGGGTGCGGCCGTCGAAGCCGGCCAGAAGATGCCCGGCGGTCTCGCGCACGTCCATGATATCGGCGACACGGACGGGGGGGCCGTCGTCGGCCAGCGCTCTGGGCGCGAGCTTTTCGACATTGCCAAGAACGCGGGTAACCTCGGGCATCGCCGCAAAGCTCGCCGGGTCCAGTTGCACGGCGCAGCCGGTGACGACGATGGGGTGCGTGGGGTTTTGGCGGCGCAGGCGGCGGATGGTCTGGCGCGCCTGGCGCACCGCCTCGGTGGTGACGGCGCACGTGTTGACGACGATGGTGTCGCGGACGCCGGCGGCGGCCGCATTGCTGCGGATCACTTCGGCCTCGACGGCGTTGACGCGGCAGCCGAGGGTGACGACGCGGGCCTCAGCCATGGGCGTCCGTTTCCGCCAGAACGGCCGGATTGAGCGTGCCGTGGAAGGTGGTGGCGACGGCGCCGGTCATTTCCACGTGGCCGTCGTCGCGCCAGACGATGTCGAGGATGCCGCCGTCCAGCGCCACGGTGACGCGTCGGTCGGCGAGACCGCGCCGGGCAGCAGCGACGACGGCGGCGCAGGCACCGGTGCCGCAGGCGCGCGTGATGCCGACGCCCCGCTCCCACACCCTCAGGCGCAGACGGTCGCGGGCGAGCACGTGCACCACCTCGACGTTGGTGCGGGCCGGGAACAGAGGATGGTGTTCGACCTCCGGACCCCAGCGCTTCAGCGCGACGGCGGCGGCATCGGCGACGAAGAACACCGCGTGCGGGTTGCCGACGGACACCGCCACCGGATCGACCAGCGGTCCAACCTTGACGGGCAGGTGGAGCGTATCGGCCGGCTCGGCGAGCGGGATCGATCGCCAGTCCAGCCCGACGGCTCCCAAGTCGACCGTGACGTGCCCGTGCGCGGCGGCGGACGCGGCGATGGTGCCGGCGATGGTCTCCAGCACCGTTTCGGCGCTGCCGGCTTCGTCCATAAGCAGCCGGGCGACGCAGCGGGTGGCGTTGCCGCACGCCTCGACCTCGCCGCCGTCGGCGTTGAGAATGCGCATGAAGGCATGGCTGCCCGGGCGGCGCGGCGGCTCGATGACGATGAGCTGATCGCAGCCGACGCCGGTGTACCGGTCGGCGATGGCGCGCGCCGCCAGCGTGCCCAGCCTGAGCGGCCGGGTGCGGGCGTCGATGACAACGAAGTCGTTGCCGAGGCCGTGCGCCTTGGTGAACGGAATCGGTTCCATAGGCCGATTACATAGGGCGGCCGGCGGGGTGGCGTCCATGCCTTTGGCAATGCGCGGGAGCCGGCTCCAGATGATCGCAGGTGTTCGGCCCTACCCCCAAGTCGTCGATTCATGACCCGACACACAAACAGGCTGACGAGCCGTGCCCGCCAGCCTGCTGCTTTCTCGACCGGATCGATCGCATCGCGCGCGGACATGGCAACGATCACCGTCTTGGTGTGTCACCGCGTCGATCCGTTACGTCGGCTCCTATACGCAGGGCCGAAGCCCGTGCCGCAAAGGCAAACGTTCTATTTCCAGCCCATCGACTGTTCGTAGGTGTCGTGCGCTTCTTCCATGCAGAACGCCTGCTGGCCGGAGACCTCCGTCGCGCACTGGCTGACAGCCTCTTGGTACACGGCCTTCGCTTTGGTCTGCGCCGGCGTGTCGTTGGAGGTGTCATAGTCGTGATGGATGGTGACCTCCTTGTTGCCTTCCTTGGCGGCGTTGACCTGGTACTGGGTGTAGGCTTCCTCCATGCAGAACGCCTGCTGGCCGGACACGAGCGTGGCGCACTGCGCCTGCGCCGCCTGATATTTATCCGCGGCCGACATGCCGCCGGCGCGCGCATCCGGCGCGGACATCAGAAACGCGGCGCCCATGACGAACGCGATGGCGGATGCTTTGGTGATGGACATGAACACTATATTACTCCCCTCGATTGCCGGAACCACTGAACCGACACGTTTTAGTTCAAACCGAATTCTACTATGGCAAGGTAACGGATGCGATGCAATGCGCATCAGTGTTTGGTTGTCACACGCATCACCGTAAGACGATCATTGTTTTTTGCCGACGGGCGCGCATCGCCGCTGTACTGGTGATGCACGTGGATGGCCAGTGCCGGCATCATGCGCTGCCTTCGCTTGACCCGCCCGCGCCAGGCCGGCAACGACAATGACGATTCGCGACCACGTTGCAGGACGGCGCCCCTGCGACCGTTGGGCGTTTCTAGTGGGTTCTGATCCAAGCCCATTGGTATGAGTCCGTTAAAAAGAGTCATGACAATTCCCTCCCATGTATTTGATATTCTGCACGGCGTATCCAGGGCGAGGACTGCGGTTTTCCGCTGAGAAGCACACTCTTAAAGCGGTTTTTCTACGCGTTTGTTTCATCTGCGGGTCAAATGCCGTTAGACGGACCTATGGTCCGATATCCGTCGAACGGCCCTATGATCCGGTGACGGTGCGAGCTGTCGGCACGCGTTCCGGACAAAAAGAAAGCCCCCTGAGTATCCCCAGGGGGCTTTCCGCAACTTAGAAGGCGCTGCGCTTAGACGAGCGAGAGGTTCTCTGCCGAGCTCTTGCCGTTACGGCCGGCCACGAGGTCATATTTGACCCGCTGGCCTTCGTTCAGATTGGTGAGTCCGGCGCGCTCAACGGCCGAAATGTGCACAAACGCATCGGCTTCGCCGTTGTCGGGCTGGATGAAGCCGAAACCCTTGGTGCCGTTGAACCACTTAACCGTTCCTGTATTCACGTATCTTACCTCGTTCAGATGTTGGACGCGCCCGACAACACATCGTGACGCGAGATAGCTTCAACGAATTTTATGGGGGGGCCGACGACGCGGTGAGCGGTGCAGCAACCAATTATAGAACCGTTAGAAACTAGCTGGCAAATGAGTAACGCCTTACCGCAATGGGCACAAGTGATTTCTTGATGAACGGCAATAACTCGCCGGTTTTCCATGCCTATCTCCGGTTAGCAGCCCCCGATCCGCCCCATGGCCACGTGAATGGTCAGTACACGACCGCGCGTCTTGCGATTGTAATGCGGGTGGATGATGGCCACTTAAAGTGTTGATTGTCATGTTGCGCATTCGCATGCCGCGAAAAGAAGTTTGGATTGCACGCCGGGCGCCCGGCGCGTCATAATCATTGTGCAGCCGGCGCCCGCGGCACGCCGATCAAACGGTCCTCCTCGCCCCGTAACGTGCGCCAGCCATTCACCGGCCGGCCGCCTGACACACTGACGGATCATGAAAAAGCCACCACGCCGACTGACCCCGCTCCTGATCGCCGCGTTGCTCTTGGCCCTGGCGGTGCCGTTTCCCGGTCCCGCGCGCGCCGCCGATGCTGCCGCGCGCACCGCCGCCGCCGGCATACCCGAACACGCGCACGCGAAGCGATACGGAACCGGATGGGATTGCAACGACGGTTACCGGGAGGACAACGGCACCTGCGTCGCGATCGTCGTACCGGCGAACGCGTATGCGACCAATGCGTCCTATGGCCTCGGCTGGCAGTGCCATCGCGGCTATGTCGAAAAAGGTGCTTCCTGCGTCGCTATCGTGGTGCCCGCCAACGCCTACCTCGACTCGTCCGGCGACGCCTGGAAGTGCGAGCGCGTGTATCGGCGGGAGGGCGACCGGTGCGTCGCCATCCAGGTGCCGCCCAACGGTTATCTGACCAACTCGCCCTTCGGCCGGGGGTGGGAGTGCGAGCGCGGCTTCGAAGCCGTCGGCGAAGCCTGCGTGGCCATCACCCTACCCAAGAACGCCCATCTCGATTATTCAGGCAACGGGTGGGAGTGCGACCGCCCGTATCGGGAATACCGCGATCGGTGCGTGCTGCGCCCCTAGAGCGATTTTCATTTGACCGAACGCATCGTTACCCTTCGGTTTCGCCGTGCTCGCGTACGTGAAAGGACGCTTTTCGCGGCTCGCCTTGGATGCCTTCACGTACGGCCAAAGCAAAAATCGTTTTAGCGACGATCGCGGGCCGGAACGCCGGCTTGAGCGGCGCCCGTGCCCTGAGATCACGCCAAAGGGTTAGTGGCTGAGCACGATCCGGTAACGGGCCTGACCGCTCGCCAGGTGCGCCATCGCCTCGTTGATCTGATCGAAGCGGAAGTGCTCGGTGACCGGGTTGAGGCCGTGGCGAGCCGCGAAGTCGAGCATGCGCTTGATCGTGGCCGGGCTGCCGACCGGCGATCCCGATATCGAGTACTGATGGAACAGAAACGGCACGATGCTCACGTCCAGCGGCTCTATGGTGGCGCCGAGAAAATGGAGCCGGCCCTTGGGCTTGAGCGTCGCCACGTAGGCGTTCCAGTCCAGCTTGACGTTGACCGTCGACGCAACGAGCGCGAACCGCCCGGCGGCGGCCTTCAGGGCGGCGGGATCGCGGGAATCGATGGTCTCGTGGGCGCCGAGTCCAAGCGCTTCCTCCCGCTTCGCCGGGCTCGACGTGAACGCCGTCACATGGCAGCCCCAGGCGCGATAAAACTGCAACGCCATATGGCCGAGGCCGCCGATGCCGATTACGGCGACATCGTCGGTGGGCTTGATGTCGAACTGGATCAATGGGTTGAACACGGTGATGCCGCCACAGAATAACGGGCCGGCCGACGCCCGGTCGAGCCCGTCCGGGAGCGGCAGGACGCTGGCGGCGTCGGCGCGCACCCGGTCGGCAAAGGCGCCGTGGCGGCCGACGATGGTCTGGCGCGGTTCCGCGCACAGGTTATGGTCGCCGGACATGCACGACGGGCAGACCATGCAATAGCCGGCATGCCAGCCGAGGCCGACCCGCTGGCCCGGCTTCAGGTGCGTCACCCGGTCGCCGACGGCGGCGATGGTGCCGATCGCCTCGTGGCCCGGCACCAAGGGGTAGGTGCTCATCCCCCACTCGTCGTTGCGCATGCTCAGGTCGCTGTGGCAAATGCCGCAGTGCTCAACCGCGATCTCGACGGCGTCGGCGTCGAGCGGCCCGGGATCGTACTGGAAAGGTTTCAGCTCACCGCCCGGTTCGAAGGCGGCATAGGCGTTGATCATCGTCGTCGTCCTTGTTCTTGCCCTTGCCCTTGTCCCACATCCGCGTCGTCTGCCGGCGGAGCATCGGCCGCGTCGGCCATGGTGGATATGGCGATCGGCGGCGCATCCGTCACCGGGCGATACGCACGCCGACATTCGGTCCGCCGATGCCGCTGTTTTCCTCGGCCGTGATGAGTCATCCTCTGTCAAACGCGCCACGCGCGGGCTCTGTCAAACGCGCCACGCGCGGGATAAATGGCCGATGGGAGGAACGAACGTGTCGCAGCAGCCCGTTTATGTCTTCGATGCCTATGGAACGTTGTTCGATGTGGCCGCGGCGGCGCGCCGGGTGCTGGCCGGCCATCCCGGCGACGCGCGCCTGTTGGCGGAAATCTGGCGCGGCCGGCAGCTTGAGTACGCCTGGACGGATACGGCCTTGGGGCAGCCGACGAATTTCTGGGACGCCACGACGCGCGCGCTGGACACCGCCCTGATCCTGGCGGGCCTCGATGGCGACGCGAACCTGCGGGACGCGCTGCTCGCCGCCTATGCGGAACTCGACGCCTATGAGGACGCGCTGCCGGCGATCCAGCGCATTTCCGCCCAGGGCGGCCGCTCGGTGGTCTATTCCAACGCCGACGGCGAGATGTTGCGCAAGAGCGTCGCCGCCGCCGGGCTCGACGCCGCCCTCGACGACGCCATTTCCGTCGACGGCGTCGGCGTCTACAAACCGCACCCGGACGCCTACGCCTACATGCGGGCGCTGCTCGGCATCGACGCCAAGGCGGCGTTTTTCGTCTCCTCCAACCCGTGGGACGCGGCTGGTGCCACCAAGGCCGGCTTCAACGGCATCTGGATCAACCGCCAACGCCACCCGTACCCGTTCCCGGCGGTGCCGGTGTTCCGGGAAGCGGTGAGCCTGGCCGAACTGCCGGTGTGACCGCGGCCGCGCGCCGCTCGTTCGCCGACGCGTGGGCTGTCCCGCGTTGCCCCTGCGGAAAAACGTCGAGCGCGGCACCGTCGTTCAGGCTCTGGTCATCGGAGCCGCCATCCGCCGGCGCGACGCCGCCGCTGCCGAGCGGCGGCTCGTCGGTGTGCCCATGGTTCCCCGTGTCGGGTCCGTGTATGTCGGATGCTGATTTGGTCGGATCGACCGCGAACGCCAGGAACTGGGTGAACTGGCTCTCGTTGAAGTTGTTGTCGCTGACCATGATCAGGGTCTTGCGGCCGTCCGCCAGGTCGGGGCCCCAGGTCATGCCCTCGACGTTGTCCAGGGGAATGCCGAGCGTGGCCAGATCCAGCACCAGCTCCTTTTCGGCCTCGTTGGCAACCGGCGCCGCCAGCAGGGACGGCACGCCGATGACATTGTCCGCCACCGCCGTACGTGCCTGGTAAAGGCGTATGCTGTTGCCGGCACCCTTGGCGAACGAGCGCTCGAGCGCCAGCAGCGTGCCGGCATTGTCAATGGCCAGCAGCTCCACCAGACCGTTGGTGGCGAAGCCGTTCGGGTCGGCCGGCGGCTCCGATAGCGTGTCGACGGTGTAGACAACCTCGCCCAGCGGCTCGCCCGAGCGCGCGTCCCACTGCCGGATTCGCACCGGGCTTCCGTTGTCGCTGTCGGCGGCCGGCCCGTCCTGGATCAGCGCGTTCTCCAGCGCTGTGGTGACTATGGCGTTGTCCGGCGACACCGTGGCGCTTTCGAAGGCAAGGTTATGGCGGATGCCGCTGCGCTGGGTGGCATCCGGCGTGTAGCTAGCGTCGACGGGCAGCTCCTTTAACAGTCCGCCGCCGAGGGTAAACTCGTCGACGAAGGGGGGAACGAGCTGCCTCGCGTTGCCTTCGGAAGCGATGAACACCGTATCGCGATTGGTGAGCGCGATGCCTTCCGGGTCGACGCCGCCGTCCGGAAACGATGTGCCTGCCCTGTCGGTGAGCCGGATCACGCCGGTGAACGTGACGTCGCCATCATCAAGCGCGCCGTCGCCGAGATCGATGGTTACCGTGTAGAAGCGGGCGTCGGACCGGTCGTCGGAGAGCGTGTAATAGAGGCCGCGGACCGGATCGTAGGTGATGCCGGACAGCCCGCCAATCTCGGTATCGAAGCGGCGGAAGCCGGTGCGGAACGTCGCCTCGCCGATGAAAGCGATGCCGGCGCCGCCGAGGAGGGCGTCCGGCGCCGGTTGCCGCGCCGCGTCCAGCGCCACCACCGCCGGCAGGGTCTCGTGCCGCGCGATCAGATGGCTGTCCGTGGTGATGACCAGGTATGGCTCGGCCAGGGCGTTATCCATCGCGGGCATGGTCATCGAGAAGGCCTCGCGTGGTCAGGCTCACGAACGGGCGAGGTTAGGGGAGGACACCGCATGCGTCTTTGCAGGGTCTATGAAAAGCGCGTGACATTACCATGACACGGCAACAGCGGTTTTGCCGACCTGAATATGGGTTCGGCGTTCCCGCCCCGCCGCTCATCGGACGCAATGCCGTCGCGGAGGCGACCGGCGGCGCGTGCGCTGTTGCCTTCGCGGCCGCTTTTGCTTCACTCTCATCCGCAATCAACACCGACGAGGGGAGGCACCCATGACCAAAGGGGACGTTCGGACGACGGAGGGCCGGGGCCGGCTCTACGACAACGTGATGGACACCATCGGTGACACGCCGTGCATCCGGATCAACCGGCTGGCCCCCGAACATGTGACCATCTACGTAAAGGCGGAGTTCTTCAATCCGGCCGCGTCGGTCAAGGACCGCTTGGCGATCAGCATCATCGAGGAAGCCGAACGCTCGGGCGCGCTCGCCCCCGGCCAGACGGTGGTCGAGGCGACCAGTGGCAACACCGGCATCGGTCTGGCGATGGTGTGCGCCGCCAAGGGCTATCCTCTGGTCGTCACCATGGCCGAGAGCTTTTCCATCGAGCGCCGCAAGCTGATGCGTTTTCTCGGTGCCAAGGTGGTGCTGACGCCCAAGGAGCAGAAGGGCTTCGGTATGTACCAGAAGGCCGTCGAGCTGGCGAAGGCCAACGGCTGGTTCCTTGCCCGGCAGTTCGAGACCGAGGCCAACGCGCGCATCCACGAAAACACCACGGCACGCGAGATCGTCGCCGATTTCGCCGGAGGGCGGCTGGACTACGTCGTCACCGGCTACGGCACCGGCGGTACCGTCAGCGGCCTCGGCCGCGTCCTGCGCACCGCCCGTCCTGAAACCAAGATCATCCTCAGCGAGCCGGCCAACGCCCAGCTTGTCGGCAGCGGCCGCGCGCAAGGGCGCGACGCCGAAGGCGCGCCGGCCGAGAGCCACCCGGCCTTCGAGCCGCATCCCATCCAGGGCTGGACGCCGGACTTCATTCCGCTGGTGCTGCAGGAGGCGATCGATGGCCACTACTACGACGACCTGATCCCGGTCGCCGGGCCGGTCGGCATCAAGTGGTCGAAAAAGCTCGCCCAGAGCGAAGGCATCTTCACCGGCGTCTCCGGCGGCTCGACCTTCGCCGTATCGATGCAGATCGCCGAAAAGGCCGCGCCCGGATCGGTCATCCTCTGCATGCTGCCGGACACCGGCGAACGCTACCTGTCGTCGCCCTTGTTCGAGGGCATTCCGGAAGGGATGACGGATGAGGAGAAGGCGCTGTCCCGCTCGACGCCCGGCTTCCACATGCCGGATTAACGCGCGTCGCTGCTACAGGTCGAGAACCACGCCTTGGCGGTCGCCACAGGTGGCCGCACCCGACGTCGACCGGGGCGTCGCACGGCAGATGAGCACCTCGCCCTCGCCGCGCGGCGCGACCGGTGTGTCCACATAGTCGACGGTGCCGCAGGTGATGCGGGTGGCACACGTGCCGCAGACGCCGGACCGGCAGCCGAAGGCCGGTGACAGGCCGGCGGCTTCGGCGAGCTCAAGCAGGGTGCCCCTGCTCGGCGACCACTGGGCGTCCACCGCCGAGCGGGCGAAACGCACCGCCACCGGGCCGTCGGCGATGGCGCCCGGCGGGTCGGGCGCCGCCGCCGCCTCCCGCTTGAGGACCGTCGCCGGGCCGAACGATTCGTAGCGGATGCGGGCGTCGCGCACGCCGAGACCGGTCAGGCCATCGTAGAGCGCTTGCATGAAGCCGGCCGGCCCGCACAGATAAAAGTCGTAGTCATCGAAGGGCAGAACCGTTTTCAGCAGGTCCATGTCGACGCGGCCGACGCTGTCGTGGCTGTCGCCCAGCCGATCCGCCGCGTCCGGCCGGCTGAAGCGGATGTGGACCGTCATCGCGTCGGGATGGACCCGCGCACGAGCGCGCAGATGGCGGCCGAAGGCCAGCGTGCGGCCGTTGGTCGTGCCGTGGATGAAGAAGAGGCGGCGGAAGGCGCGGGTACGCCGGCCTTCGTTGATCAGGTGGTTGGCCATGGCCATCATCGGCGTGATGCCGATGCCGGCGGAGATCAGCGCCACGGGGCGCTCGCTGGCGGTATCGAGGAGAAAAGTGCCTCTTGGCGCCATCGCCTCCAGCTCGAAACCGGCCTGGACGTGCTGATGAAAATACGCCGAGACGGCGCCACCCTCCTGGCGCTTGATCGACAGCCGGTAGACGTCGGCGTCGGCGGCCGGCGCGTCCGATACCGTATAGGTGCGTGTGACTGGCGCCGATGTCCCCGGCAGCGCCAGCCGGATCGGCAGGAACTGCCCGGGCTGGTAGCCGGCCACCGCCCGCCCGTCGGCCCGGCGGAGCGTGAACGACGTGACCGTGTCGCTTTCCCTCGCCACCGCGTGGACGGTGTAGCGGATGTACGTATCGCGCTGCCGATCGGCCGCGATCCGGTCGAAAGCCTGTTCCCAGCTTCCGGTCGCCTCCAGAGATGGCGACATCTCGCCGAAACGGAACCGGAGCGGCAGGCTGCCCTCGACGCGGATCATCGCTTGCGCGCGAAAACGCACCAGGCGTTCGGCGCCCGCGAAGGCGCGGACATCGTCGCCCTCCCAGACGATTTCGGCGCCGCCGGTCAGGTAGAGGACATCGCCGCTCTCGAAATCGATGAACAACAGGCCGGCCCGGGGGTTAAGCACAATGTTGCCGAGCGTGTTGAAGTGGAGGTTGCCGGAAAAGTCGGGAAACACCAGCAAGCCGTCGTCCTCGACGTGGACAAAGCCCGGTCTGCCGCCCCGGTGCGAGACGTCGGCGCCGCTGGCCGGATCGTCGCTATCGCCGGTGACCTGGGTGGCGATGAAAAACGTGTCCGAGCGGCGTATCAGCGCCCGCGCCCAGTCGTCGAAGCGGTTGCCGTCGTGGCGGCGAGGCGCCGGCCGTCCGCCGGGTCGTTCACCGGGATTGGCGTCGGCGACGATGGTGCGGGTTTGGATGTACTGCGGGCAGTTGCCGAAGGTCTGGTCGACAGCGATGGAGAAACCGTCGGCGCCGACGTTGGAGACCTTTCCGGTCAGGCGGTTGCGGCGCCTGGTACCGAGGTCGATGCCGAGCAGTCCGATGGGCAGGCCGTTCCGCAGCGTGTCGCGGAGCGGATCGCCGGCCAACGGCCGGGCGGCGATATGGAGATGGTGCGAGTCGGGGCTGGAGACGAAGCCCGGCCGCCCGGTGAGGATCGAGGCCCATGGCCGGCCGTCGGCGTCACCGGTTCCGGCAAGGACGAACGCCAGCCCCCGGTAGAATTCCCGGTGCTGGTCGGGCAGGTGATCGCGGATGACGCGGCGGCCGAAGTCTTCCGTTTTGTCGCGCACGCCGACCCGGGTCTGCACGGCTTGTTCGCCACGGTGGAACGGCGAGGTTCGGTGCGGCCAGCTCCCGTCCATGATCCGTCTCCCCGTTTCGCGGCGCGCATGCCCGGCGTCACGTCGCCAGCGCGATGAATTCCATCCGGATTCCGCCCGGAATGAAGCACATCATGTGTCGCGTCGGCACGCCGCCCAGCGGTTCGGGCGGGAACTCGATCGTGACCCCCGTCGTCGACGCCAACCGGTTATGCAGAGCATCGAGCGCCGCGTCGTTTTCCACCCGCATCGCAAAATGGTGGAGCCCGATGTTGACCTTGCGGTCGAAACCGATCGCCGTCGCCGGGTTGGTGGCCCGCCACAGCGTGATCATGGTTTTCCCGTCGCTTACGAACACGGCCGGGTAGTGCGGCACCTCGCCCACCTGGGCGAAGCCGAGAACATCGACAAAAAATGCCTTCGTCGCCGGGAGGTCGGCAACGGTTAGGCCGAGATGATGAAGGCCGATGGTCACGGCTGTGCTGGTCATGATGAGCGCTCTCCCGTGGCGTTGGGTGGTGGCGGGTTCGAACGTGCCATCGGCACGCCGCCCGAACCCGTTCAGCTTAGCGTCCTGACGAATTTGAAAGAATAAGCGGAATGTGAAATAGTTTCTTTCTCTGAAAGCAAGAAACCCATGGACCGGTTGCGCAATATGGAGGTGTTCGTCGCCGTTGCCGAGGCCGGCAGTCTTGCCGCGGCGGCGACACGGCTGCGCCTGTCGCCGCCGGCGGTCACCCGGGCCATCGCCGCGCTCGAAACCCATCTCGGTGCGCGCGTGTTCAACCGCACGACCCGACATCTCAGCCTGACCGAGCCGGGCCGGCGCTTTCTCCATGCGGCGCGCCGCCTTCTTGCCGACGTCGATGCGGCCGAAAAGACGGCGGCCGGCGCGGCGGCGACGCCCAGCGGCCACCTGACGGTCACCGCGTCGGTGACGTTCGGGAGGTCGCACGTGGCGGCGCTGGTTCTCGACTTTCTCCGCGCCGAACCGCGCGTCACGGCGTCGCTGCTGCTTCTCGACCGCGTCGTCAATCTGGTCGACGAGGGGATCGACGTGGCCGTCCGCATCGCCCACCTGCCGGACTCGACGCTGCTGGCTCGCCGTGTCGGCGCCGTGCGGCGCATACTCGTCGCCAGCCCGGACTACCTCGTCGAGCGCGGCGTCCCGGCAACGCCCGAGGACCTCAAGGCGCACGCCATCATCGCGTTCACCGGGCTGCTGCCCGGGCGCGAATGGCGCTTTACCGCCAATGGGCGCGCTGCCGCCATCGCGCTCACGCCGCGTTTCGAGGTCAACGACGCCGTCTCCGCGATCGCCGGCGCCGAGCGCGGTTACGGTGTGACCGTTGCGCTATCGTACATGGTGGCGGATGCCCTTGCCGACGGGCGGCTGGTACCGGTGTTGGAGGCCTTCGCGCCACCTGCCGTGCCGGTGCATCTGGTGTATCCTCAGGGCGGGGCGATGACGGCGAAGGTGCGCGGATTTCTCGACTTTGCGACGCCTCGCCTCCGCGCCGCGATTTAACCGTGCATGGCCGGGCTGATGAACAGCTCATAGAGGGTGAGCAGGATCTCGATGACGATCAGGATGACGATGTACCATTCCACCCGCAGGCTGCGTTTCGCCTGCAGCAGGCCGAGCGAGGTCATCGCCGTCTGAGAGACGAGATCGAGCTTGCGGGTCAGCGCGCTGTCGCGATCCAGCAGCTCGTACTCCTCCTTCAGGCGTCCGTAGAGACGGTCCAAATCGGAACGGTCCCACAACAGGAGCGGCTTCTCGGTCACCTCCACCCGGCCGACCATCCGATGCTGGGTGATCATGACGTCGCCGATGTGATCGAGCAGCTCCGGCGCCGCGAACCGCCGGCGCGGTCCCGATCGGCACAGCGCCTCGGCGACCGGCTCGATGTTGTCGAACACGCGCGCCACCCGCGTCTCGTGATAGGCCAGCGCGACGCTCTTGGCGAGGATGTCGGCAACGACGATGATGCGGTCGGTGGTCGTCGAATGCAGTCGGATCGCGCCGTTGGCGTCGACCCGTTCCTCGCCGTCCGTGTCGACCAAAATCTCGGCCGACTCCGTCTCGACGGTCGGCAGCGGCTCTTCGATGACCGCGTCGAGGGAGCGCAGGAACGCCGCCGTTTCGGTGCGCGCCACGTTGAACAGCACCACGGCCCCGTACTGAAACAGCACCGCCAATCCGCTGGTGCCCGCCGGCACCGCCAGCGGTGAGGGGTAAGGGCTGCCCTGCCGGTCGAGCCGGCGCAAATCGATCCGACCCCCGACGAGAACGGCGTGAACGGGAACGCGGGTGAGATCGGAAAGCGGCGACGCCATGGGCGGACCATGCCTGATCGGCGCACGGCAGACAAGGTCGGCCGGCGCGGCCTACCCTATGATGGCTGGCGATCGTAGCTCACCCGCTCAGGCTCCACCAGGCCGTCATCATCCATGCATCACAGCCCGCGCAGGAACTCGGGCCGCAGCAAGGGCTGGCCATGCTTCGCCAACGCGACCGTCGCCAGCAGGGCGTCCCGGTCGCGCGGCAGGTTGCCGGCCAGCGGCAGACAGTTTGACGCGTGGTTGGAGCGGAAAATCACCGGCGTGCGCGGATCGAGGCCGCTCAGCAGCCGTTCCTGCTCGGCGAGGATGCCGTCGTCGTCCTGCCACTCGAACGGCGTGCCGTCGCGCTCGAACCGGGCGATGAAATTATCCACCTCCGCCGGGTCGAGGCGGAGCTGCAGCGTCGAGAGGTAGCGCGGCGCTGCCCGGTTGATCAGCGCTATGGTGCCGTCGATGTGCTCCCGCCACAGCCGCCGGCCGCCGAGGCCGAGGATGACGGTGCCGGAGATGGCGATGCCGGCCGCCCGCGCGCTGTCGATGGCGCGCGCGTGCGTCTCCGGCGAGGCGCCCTTGGCGACGCGGTTGAGGATGGTGGCGGCGCCGGACTCGATGCCGAGATAGGCGAGGCTCAAGCCCTTGTCGCGAAGGATGCGCAGCTCGTCGACGCTCTTGGCGGTCAGGTTGATCGGCGTGGCGTAGAGCGAGACCCGGTGCAGGCCCGGAAACGCGTCGCGCAGCCTGTCGAGTATGGCGACGAGGTCGTCGGTGGGCAGCACCAGCGCGTCGCCATCGGCGAGGAAAACCCGCCTCGCGTCGGGCCAGCCGCGCGCCGCCCGGTCGATGTCGGCGAACACGTCCGCCAGCGGCCGCGCCCGGAACGCCTTCGTCTTGTACATCGAGCAGAAGGTGCAATGATTGAAGGAGCAGCCGATGGTGACCTGAAGGATCAGGTTGCGCCCTTCGCTGGGCGGCCGGTACAGCGGCGGGTCGTAATCGAGAAGCGGCTCAAAATTCATTATGATGGATCCGGTCGGGGATTCGTCTCCTCCTGTACAGTGGAACCGCGCGGCGCCGGACGCAACAGGGAGGTCAGCCGCCGGACCGGCTTGGCGCCGGCGCCCGGCCGCGCCTCGGCGATGGTCCGGCTCAGCAGCACCACCGGCAGGATGCCCACGGCGACGATCATCAGCGACGGCACCGACGCCTCGGCGAGGCGTTCGTCGGACGCGAAGTTGTACGCCTGGACGGCCAGCGTATCGAAGTTGAACGGCCGCAGCAGCAGCGTTGCCGGCAGCTCCTTGACCACGTCGACGAAAACCAACAGCGCTGCGGTCAGCAGGCTGGCGCGCATCAGCGGAATGTGCACCCGCACCAGCGTCTTGGGCGCGCTCTGCCCCAGCGTGCGGGCGGCGTCGTCGGTGCGCGGGTTGATCTTGGCCAGGCTGGCCTCGACGATATGGATGGACACGGCGAGGAAGCGGACCAGATAGGCGAAGATCAGTGTTACCAGCGAGCCGGCGAGCACCAGGCCCGAGGAGACGCCGAAGGTTGCCTCGACGGCGGTGTTGAGCGCCCGGTCGGCGAGCGCTATGGGCGCGAGCACGCCCACCGCCAGCACGGTGCCGGGAATGGCGTAGCCCATGCTGGCGATGCGGTTGGCGGTCCGCGTCAGGGGCGAGGCGCTGATCCTCGCCGCGTACGCCATGACGACGGCGAGCGCCACCGCCAGCATCGCCGTCACCCCGCCGAGCGTGAAGCTGTTGCCGGCCAGCTCGGCGGCGCGTGCCACCAGCTCCCTATCGACGACCGCCCGTGCCTGATCAATGAGCACCGCCGCCGGCAGCAGGAAACCGAGCATCACCGGCACGGCGCAGGCGATGAAGGCCGCCGCAGCCCGGGCGCCCGCCAGCCGCCGGCTCGGCAGGTGGCGGTAGCGGACGGACGTGTGGTGGAAGCGTGCCTTGGCCCGGCTGGTCCGTTCGAGCACCAGGACAACGAACACGAAGCACAACAGCGCGCTGGAGAGCTGTGCGGCGGCGGTGCGGTCGCCGAACGACGTCCAGGCGCGGACGATGCCGGTGGTGAACGTCTGCACGCCGAAAAAGGCGACGGTGCCGTAATCGGCCAGCGTTTCCATCAGTGCCAGCGCCGTGCCGGCGATCAGCGCCGGCCGCGCGGCGGGGATGGCGACGCGCCGGAAGCTTTGCCAGGGCGTGCTGCCCAGCGTGCGCGAAACCTCGAGGATGCACACCGACTGCTCCAGGAACGCGGCGCGCGCCAGCAGGTAGACATAGGGATAGAGGACGAACACCAGCATCGCCACCGCGCCGCCCAGCGAGCGGATGGGCGGGAACCAGTACTCGCGCGGGCCCCAGCCGGTCAGTTCCCGCAGCGCTCCCTGCACTGGGCCGGTGAACTGCAACAGGTCGGTGTACGCATAGGCGATGACATAGGCCGGCATGGCCAGAGGCAGCAGCAATGCCCATTCGAACACCCGGCGGCCGGGAAACCGGCACATGGTGACGACCCACGCGGTGCCGGTGCCGAGGACGAACACGCCGGCGCCGACGCCCACGGCAAGCACGGCGGTGTTGACGATGTAGCCGGTCAGCACGGTCTCGGCGAGGTGGCGCCAGGTTTCGGTGCCCGGCGCCGCGATGCTCAACAGAAGGGACGCGATCGGCACGATGATCAGGAGCGCGATCAGCACCGAGGCGGCGGACAGAACACGCCCGGCACGGCCGCTTCGTCCCGGCCCGGCAACCACCACCGCCCGTCTCAGTGCTTCCGCCCTCGTCATATCCACCCGGACTCGCGTGGCGACCGTTCTTCGCGCTGCATCCCGCCGTTCCGCCACATGACAGTGGGATTACCACACGACGCGTGGGGGATCAAATAAGACTGATTATCGTTCTCAATTGCGACCGGGCCATGATGGATAAGTGCCTTGTCGGCATTGGCGTCACCGTGATAGCGCTCGCCGGATGTCGCGGGGCTTGCCGCGCGGTCAGCGGCGTGACGGCAAGGAGTGATGACGATGCACATCCAAAATACGCGCCAGGCCTACGGACTGATCGCCGTTCTTCTGCACTGGGCTGTCGCCATCGGCTTCATCGCCGCCTACTGCGCCGTCTATTACCGCCAGTGGTTCACCGTCAAGGATACGCCGGCAAACTGGACCGTCTTGCAGCTCCACCTGTCGTTTGGCGTCTCGATTGCGGCGTTTGCCGTCCTTCGCGTCATCTGGAAGGCGATGAGTGTCACGCCCGTCGACGCGCCGGGGCCGCGCGTGGAGCATCTCGCCGCCCACGCGGCGCATTGGGCGCTCTTCGCCTTCATGATCATCATGCCGATCACCGGCTATCTCGGCACGGGCGTGGGGACGGAGTATTTTTTCGTCGTCGACATCCCGAAATTCGAGGACACGGCCGTCTTCCGCACCGTCGTCGCCGGCTGGATGGGCCTGACCTTCAAGGAGTTCGAGGCGCCGCTCGACTTAGTTCACAAGCGCAGCGGCGCCTACATCGTGTGGGTGCTGGTGTTGATTCACGCCGCGGCGGCGCTCTACCATCACTACGTCCGTAAGGATTTCGTGCTGGTGCGCATGCTGTCGCCCGGCCGCAGCAGCCGGTAGGGAAGGGGGGCGTCAACGATGACCGTCGTCTCCGAGCGCATTCAGCGGGCGCACGCCGCGTTCGCGCCGGTCAAGGACTTCTATTTCACGTCCCGCTACGGCGAGCGGCGTGACGACCCCGGCATCTGCGACTTCACCTTCGGCAACCCGCAGGAAATGCCGCTGGCCGGTCTGGTGACGGCGCTGCGTGAACGGGCCGTGCCTCGGGACAAGGGGTGGTTCGCCTACAAGACGTCCGAGAGCGAGCCGCAAGCGTTTCTTACCGAGCGGCTGACGGCGGAGCTTGGGCTTCCCTTCGAGCCGGACGACATTCACCTGACCACGGGCGCCTTCGCCGCCATCATGGTGGCGCTGCGTCTCGTGCTCGACGCCGGCCACGAGGCGGTGTTCCCGGAGCCGGCCTGGTTCTGCTACCGCCCGATGCTGCTCGCCGCCGACGCCGTGCCGCGCCCGGTCCCGCTGACGCGCCCGGCGTTCGATCTGGATTTTGACGCCATCGATGCCGCCATCGGCCCGTGGACGCGTCTCGTCATCGTCAACACGCCGCACAACCCCACGGGGCGCATCTATTCGCGTGAAACTCTGGAAACCCTGGCCGAACTGCTGGAGCGCGCCTCGATCCGCATCGGCCACCGCGTCTTTCTGCTGTCGGACGAGCCCTATCGCCGTCTGCGGTTCGACGGCCGTGGCTTCGTGAGCCCGGCCGCCGTTTATCCCTGGACGCTGATCGCCTACAGTTACGGCAAGGTCCTGCTCGCCCCCGGCCAGCGCCTGGGCTATCTGGCGTTTTCCCCACTGATGCCGGCCGAAGACCGCCAGGCGCTGCGCGATGCCATGTTCGCCGCTCAGATGGCGCTCGGCTGGTGCTTTCCCAACGCCGTCATGCAGTACGCTGTGCCCGACCTGGAGTCCCTGACCATCGACCAGGCCGCACTCGCCCGCCGCCGCGACCGTCTGACCGCAACTTTGAGCCGAGCCGGCTTCACCGTCGTCCCGCCGGAGGGTACCTTCTACCTCATGTGCCGCTGGCCCGCCGGCGATCCGGACGCGCACTGGAACGCGCTCGCCGACCGCGGCGTCTTCGTCCTCCCCGGCCGCCTCATCGGCGCGCCCTCATACCTCCGCCTCTGCCTCACCGCGTCGGACGCCATGGTGGAAAAAGCGCTGCCGGCGTTCGAGGGGCTTGGCGCTTAAGCGCGCTCATGCGCCGATCGCGTCGTTGCCTTCACGGCGTTGAGCCTTGGCAACAGCAGCCGCATCGTGCCCCGCGGCTGTGACCGCGTTTGCGGCCGGCGCGACGATGGTCGCCCTTATGACCTACGGCGCAGCTATCTTAGGCTCCGGACCCATAAACGGGATTCCCAAGGCGTCACGACTCTGATTCACACTCCTAAACGGCGGGAGTGTGACGGATGGCGGACGAGTTTTGGTTGAGCGATGCCCAGTGGGAGCGGTTATCGC
>Ga0209573_1001107_pt1 | contig 44710 bp, 41 predicted proteins | sample TNRBio252014_DNA_FD_185870 | JGI IMG/M metagenome (GOLD analysis project Ga0209573, IMG submission 185870) | Wastewater treatment Type I Accumulibacter community from EBPR Bioreactor in Madison, WI, USA - TNR Reactor_6/25/2014_ DNA (SPAdes)... | ecosystem: Engineered > Bioreactor > EBPR >...
AGCACAGCTCGGGTTCATGCTCGAGGTAGGCATCCCAGGCGTCGACGCCGTTCGTGGCTTCGGCCACGATGTTCAGCTCCGGCCAGGCGCGCTGCAATGCCAGGCGCAGTTGTTCACGCGGGGCTTCTTCGTCGTCGGCGATCAGGGCGCGGGTCATGGTGGCGAGGGGGCAAGGTTGGGTGAAGGGATCTCGATGCGGGCCAGGCAGCCGCCTTCGGCGCGCGGCTGCAGGACAAGCGTGGCGGCCGGGCCGAAGGCCTGCGCCAACCGGGCGCGCGTATTGGACAGGCCGACCCCGTCTTCGGCGCCCCGGCCCGGGCCCGGACCGTCGTCGACGACATCGATGCGCAGCCAGGATCCCCGCAGCTCGACCGCGACGCCGACCGTGGCGCCGCGCAGGCTGGCCTGCACACCATGTTCGACCGCATTCTCGACCAGCGTCAGCAGCAGGCCCGGCGGCACCTCGATGCCCGCCGCCCGCGGGTCGATCCGCACCGTCCAGCGCAGCCGCTCGCCCAGGCGAAGCTGCATCACCTGGAGGTAGTGGCGCGCGGCCTCCAGCTCGTCGGCGATCTTCAGCTGCGACCGCTCGAACAGCGGCAGGGTGGCACGAAGGAATCCGGTCAGGGCCTCCAGCAGCGATGCGGCGCGCTCGTCCCTGGTCTGGACCCAGTGCTGAAGCGAGGCCAGGGAATTGAAGAGGAAGTGCGGCCGGATCTGGGCGGTCGCGAGCTGGCGGGCCATCGCCACGGCGCGGTCACGTTCATCGAGCTCGCGCAGGCGGGCCGCGATCTGGTCGGAGCGGTAGACCGCCAGGAACCACAGCACGACCGTGACGAGCACCGCGGTGCCCCAGCACAGGCCGAAGGCCCAGCGCCGCAGTTCGGGGTCGTCGACCCGCCAGCGCAGGCCGGCGGCCAGCAGCAGCACGACGAGCGAGTAGACCAGCGTCCAAATCGTCAGCCGCTTGCGTTCGGGCCGATCCCAGAGCTGGCGGGCCGCGATCGCGGCGAACACGAGCAGGCCGGCAAACAGCGCGGTCAGCCGGGCCGTGGCTTGCGGCGGCGCTGCCTGCAGCAGCGCGAAACCGACCAGCGATGCATTGATCGTGGCCATCACGGTCAAGGTGCGGCTCGGCGCCTGCACGCCGGCGCGGCACAGTTCGGCCGCCGAGAACACCCGCCGGGGGCCCGGGTACCAGAGCTGGCTCCAGTCGATGCGTTCCGGGCTCGAGGGATGGGCCTGCGGCTCGCCGGCTGCCGGTCGACGGGGGCCGGGAGGTGTCTCGATGCTCACGAGGCCTCGCTCACGACGATGCAGGCGGCCGTCCCGCGGGCCAGCGACCTGAGCTCCAGGCGGGCGGCCAATCCGTGGTGATGGGCCAGCCGCTGGCGGCAGTTGGACAAGCCGGTGCCCTCCTGCCAGCCGGCGGCAAGCCCGGCGCCATCGTCGGTCAGCTGGACCTGCCAGCCCTCTGGCAGCGCCTGCGCACGCAGCTCGACCGCGGCTCCGGCCAGCGACGGCGACACGCCATGCTCGATGGCGTTCTCGACCAGGGTCAGCACCAGGCCCGGTGGCAGTTGCCGGTCGGCCAGTTCCGGCGGCAGCACGATCCGGGTCTGCAGCCTGTCGCCCAGCCGCGCCTGCATGATCGCGAGGTAGTGGCCGACGCAGGCAAACTCCTCGGCCAGCGAGACGGCGTCCTGCTCGAGCAGTTCGGTCGAACTGCGCAGGAAGGCCGTCAGCGAGCGCAGCAAGGCACCGGCCCGTGGGTCGCCGCCGTCGACCCAGTGCTGCACCGTGGCCAGGGTATTGAAGATGAAGTGCGGCTGGATCTGCGCCTGCAGCAGGCGCAGCTGCGCCTCCGACGCCTGGCGAGCCGCCGAGTCGCGCTCGCGCACGAGCTCGAGCGCCGCCATCTCGCGCTGCAGGTGCACCCCCTTGAGCTGGGCCACGCCCCACATCAGCGCGAACACCCCAGCCACCAGCGCCAGCAGTATCGGTGTCGCCTGCCAGGCCGCCCGTGCCAGCGCCTCGGGCAGCGTCTCGGTGACGAGCGAGCCGTGGCGGGCCATGCGGCCGGCCAGGAAGCCGGCCAGGGCGCCGAGGTAGGCGAAGGCCGAGGTCAGGAGCGCCACGCGGGCAAGCCGCCGCGCCTCGAAGCGGTCCGGGGCCATCCAGGCGCCAAGCAGGCCCAGGGCCAGGGCTCCCCAGACGAACAGGCTGGCCAGAACCGCCAGCCAGACCGGCAGGCCCGCGGCGGCCAGGCCGACTGCAGAGGCCGCCAGCGCGCTCAGCAAGCCCAACCAGAACACGAGCCCGCTGCGGCTGTAGAGCCAGCGGTCGATGCGCTGCGCCTCGCTGCGCACGGGCTCGGGCATGCGCGCGTAGTGGCCCGCCGCCCAGGCCGCGTAGCGGCGCTGCAGCGCATTGCCCTCGGACAGGGGTCGGCTCGACATGGCAAGGCAGTGTAGGAGCGGCTCGGCGGTGACGCCCCGTGCATGCGCCGACCGGCCGATGCCGCGGTTGGACGGCGGGCCCAATCGCGCCGATGGAGGTCGGTCAGCTCAGCAGCAGCTTGCCGATGCCCCGCCAGCTGAGCAGCCGGCCGGGGTTCTGGGTCTCGTCGAGCACGCCGCTCATGCGGCGCAGGATGGCCGGGCTGCGGCGGGCACGCCAGATCACCAGGTCGGCCAGCCAGGGCCGGCGGTTGACATGTTCGGCCCTCTGGTAGAGCGCGAAGCGCGGCTGCAGTGCGCGCAGCGAGGCTTCGTAGCGGGCGCGTGTGTCGGCGTCGGTCGAACGGCTGTCGGTGCCCAGCGCGTCGGCCGCCAGCAGGCCGGTCTCCATCGCCTTGCCTATGCCCTCGCCCGTGAAGGCGTATGTGCTGCCCGCCGCCTCGCCGGTGACCAGCAGCCCGGGGCAGGACCAGCGTGTCCCGGCCAGCGAGCAGCGCAAGGGCGCGCCCTTGAGGGTGCCCAGCGGCTCACCTTCGCTCAGCAGCCGGCCTGCCCGGGCATGCAGCTGCCCGAAGGCCTCGAGCAACGAGCGCAGGTTGAGCTCGCGCATGCGGCCATGTTCGCCCTCGAGCACATGGCTGCCGGTCAGACCGACGCCGACGTTGAACACGCCATCGGGCGCGGGGAAGACCCAGCCGTAGCCGCCGGCCAGGCGCCGATGCCAGACGATCTCCAGGGCCGACGCAGCCTCGGCGAGCGCGGGGTGCCGGAAATAACCTCGCAGCGCGACGCCGCTGGGCGTGCGCCGGTCGCAGACCCCGGCAGCGATCGCCGCCTGCGGCGCGGCTCCGGTGGCCAGGACCAGCCAGCGTGCCGCGACCTCGATGGTGCGGCCGGCGTGCTGCAGTCTGGCCCCCACTACGCGTTCGCCGTCGCGCAAGGGCGACTCGAAGCGCGCCGGCAGCAGGGGCTCCGCGCCCGCGCCGACCGCCGCGCGATGCAGGATGTGGTCCAGTTGCCGGCGCGGCAGCACCGCCAGCCGGCCGGGTACGTCGACATGGCCACCGCGGGGGCCGACGCAGCGCACATGCGGCACCTGGCGCGCCTGCTGCAGCACCTCGTCGAGCACGCCCAGGCGGTCCAGTGCCACCAGTGCGTCGGGAATCAGGCCATCTCCGCAGGCCTTGTCGCGCGGAAAGGCCTGCTGGTCGACCAGCAGCACCTGCAGGCCCTGACGGGCAAGCGACCAGGCGCAAGCGCTGCCGGCGGGACCCGAGCCGACCACCACGACGTCGCGACGAAGCGGACCGGACGGCAGCTGCATGGCGGTCCATTCTAGGAGGCGCCCGGGAGGCCCCCCCCACGCCGGCGCCCTGCGAGCCCGCCCGGATTGACGGTGCTCAATCAGGGGCCGAGAAGGCCGTCGCATCATGGCGCCAGGCCCGGGTTCCCGGGCAGCGGCAACAAGGAGACAGGCCATGTCCTCACACCTCACGGCGGGCCAGCGAGCCCTGCTCGAAGCGGCCCTGGTCCAGCGCCAGCATCAACTCGACAGGCGCCTGTCGGACCACCACGGCGGGCTGTCCAGGGCCGAACATGCGCGCGAGGTGCTGCTGCAGGACGGTGACGACGCGCCGCAGCGCGGGAACGACCGCGAGGTCGACCTTGCCTTGACCGACCTCGAGACCCAGGAGCTGGGGGCGGTCAGCCTGGCGCTCAAGCGGCTGGCGGCTGCACCAGCCGGCGCGCAGTCGGGCGAAGGTTTCGGCCTTTGCACCGATTGCGGGGCGGAGATTCCCTTCGACCGCCTGAAGATCGAGCCCTGGGCACTGCGCTGCGTGGCTTGCGAATCCGGGCACGAAAGGGCGCAGCGCCGCGCCGGCTGACCGTTCCAGCCCCCGCTCACCTCATCGTCACAGGAGACCCAGATGACCTTGTTCCACGCCATCGTCCAGCTCGATCACCAGCAAGCCAAGGTGCTGCAGTTCGACGCCGAGCATGTCGAGGCGCAGAAGATCAAGTCGCACAGCCACCACACGGCCCAGCATGGCAGCCAGGTGCGCAGCGAGCATGAGTTCTTCGCCCATGTCTGCGACGCGCTGGAGGGCATATCCGAGGTCCTGGTCGTCGGCTCCAGGACTGCGCTGGCCGACTTCCGGCACTATGCCGACAAGCACCGGCCGCAGACCGCCCGGCGCATCGTCGGCTACGAGCTGGTCGACCACCCGAGCGACAACCAGCTCGTCGCGCTGGCGCGCAAGTACTTCCTGAAGTACGACCGCATGGCCGGCACGCCGACGCCGACCTGACCCGGCGGGGGCGCCGGTCAGGCCAAGGCCGGATCAGGCCGCCTTGACGCGCAGCCGCCAGGCGTGCAGCAGCGGCTCGGTGTAGCCGTTGGGCTGCTCCAGGCCCTTGAAGACCAGGTCGCAGGCGGCCTGGTAGGCCCTCGAGGTGGTGAAATGACCGGCCATCGGCCGGTACGCCGGGTCGCCGGCGTTCTGGCCGTCGACGACACCGGCCATGCGCTCGAAGGTGGCGCGCACCTGGGCCTCGCTGACCACGCGGTGCAGCAGCCAGTTGGTGATGTGCTGGCTGCTGATGCGCAGCGTCGCACGGTCCTCCATCAGCCCGACGTCGTGGATGTCGGGCACCTTGGAGCAGCCCACGCCCTGGTCGACCCAGCGCACCACGTAGCCCAGGATGCCCTGCACGTTGTTGTCGAGTTCCTGCTGCTTCTCGGCGTCGGTCCAGCGCGCGACCGTGACCGGCACCGTGAGCAGGCCATTGAGCAGGTTGACGCGCTCCGCCTCGGCGTCGACATGCTCGAGGGCGCGCTGCACGGCGCCGACGTCGACCTGGTGGTAGTGCAGCGCATGCAGTGTGGCCGCCGTGGGCGAGGGCACCCAGGCGGTGTTGGCTCCCGCCTTGGGGTGGGCGATCTTCTGCGCCAGCATGGCGCCCATCAGGTCCGGCATGGCCCACATGCCCTTGCCGATCTGGGCGCGGCCGCGCAGCCCGCAGGCCAGGCCGACCAGCACGTTGTTGCGCTCGTAGGACAGGATCCACGCACTGGTCTTCATGTCGCCCTTGCGCAGCATCGGGCCGGCGTGCATCGCGGTGTGCATCTCGTCGCCGGTGCGGTCCAGGAAGCCGGTGTTGATGAAGGCCACGCGGGAGGCGGCGGCGGCGATGCAGGCCTGCAGGTTGACGCTGGTGCGACGTTCCTCGTCCATGATGCCGAGCTTGACGGTGTCGCGGGGCAGGCCCAGCAGGGCTTCGACACGGTCGAACACCTCGCAGGCGAAGGCTGTCTCGGCCGGTCCGTGCATCTTGGGCTTGACGATGTAGATCGAGCCGGCGCGCGAGTTGACGATCTCCTCCTTGCCGCGGCGCCGCAGGTCGTGCATCGCGATCGCCGTCGTCACCACGGCATCGAGGATGCCCTCGGGGATCTCGCGCCCGTCGCCCCACAGCACGGCCGGGTGCGACATCAGGTGGCCGACATTGCGCACGAACATGAGCGAGCGGCCGTGCAGGCGCAGCTCGCCGCCGTTGGGCGCGGTGTAGCGCCGGTCCGGGTTGAGGCCGCGCAGGGTGGTCTTGCCGCCCTTGGACACGGGCTCGGTCAGCGTGCCCTGCAGGATGCCCAGCCAGTTGCCGTACGCCTGCACCTTGTCGGCGGCGTCGACCACCGCCACCGAGTCCTCGAGGTCCATGATGGTCGACAGTGCCGCTTCCAGCACCACGTCGGCGACGCCGGCCTTGTCGCTGGCACCTGTCGCCGTCGAGCGGTCGATGCGCACGTCGATGTGCAAGCCATGATGCCGCAGCAGCACCGATGCCGGCGCCGACGCCGACCCCTGGTAGCCGACGAACTGCTGCGCATCGACCAGGCCGGTGACACCGCCGTTGTCCAGGGCGACCTGCAGCCGGCCACCGCTGACCTGATAGGCCTGGACATCGGAGTGCGAAGCGCCGGCCAGCGGCGCTGACTGGTCGAGCACCCTGCGGGCGAACTCGATGACGCGCGCGCCACGGACCGGGTTGTAGGGACCGGCGCGCGTGGCGCCGTCGGTCTCGGGCAAGGCATCGGTGCCGTACAGGGCGTCGTAAAGCGACCCCCAGCGCGCATTGGCGGCGTTCAGCGCGTAGCGCGCGTTGGTCACCGGCACCACCAGCTGCGGACCGGCCTGCACGGCCAACTCGGGATCGACGTTGGCCGTGCTCACCCGCACACGCTCGGGAACCGGCACCAGATAGCCGATGTGCAGCAGGAAGCTGCGGTACTCGTGCATGTCCGTGATGGCACCGGGGTGGGTCCTGTGCCAGTCGTCGAGCGCCGCCTGCAGCCGGTCACGTTCGGCCAGAAGCTGCGCATTGCGCGGGGCCAGGTCGTGCACGAGGGCGTCGAAGCCCTGCCAGAACGCGGCCGGGTCGATGCCGGTGCCCGGGAGAACCCGTTGGTCGATGAACTGCAGCAGGTCGTCGGCCACCTGCAGGCGGTGGCGGCTGGTGTAGGGGGTCATGGTGGCAGGCCTGGGGTCAGGAAAGGGCAGGGCGAAGAAGGAACAAAGGGCAGGGGGCCGGTCGCGTGCGTCGGCCTCGAGGTGGCGTCAGGGTGCGGCCAGGCAGTCCAGGGCGTCGCGCAGGCTGCGGCCGGTGTAGCTCGGGTCGGTGCCCAGCTGCTCTGGCGCTGCGCCCCCCCGGTTGACCCACAGCGTGGTGTAGCCGTACCAGGTGGCGCCGATCGCGTCCCACGCGTTGCTGGACACGAACAGGATGTCGCGCGCAGGCAGCCCGAGCGCGCGCGGGCCGAGCGCATAGGCGGCGGGGTCGGTCTTGTAGCGCCTGACTTCGTGCACGGACAGCAGGTGCTGGAGATGGGGCTCGAAGCCGGCACTGCGCACGCCCACGGCCAGCATCTCGGGATCGCCGTTGCTCAGGATGCCAGTGGGCAGCCCTTGCTCGCGCAACGCGCAGAGCACCTCGAGCGCCTCCGGGAACGGACTCAGGTGCAGGTACTGGTTCATCAGCCGCTGCTCGCCGGCGTCGTCGAGGGCCAGCTCCAGCCTTCGGGCGGCCTGGCGCAGCGCCGAGCGTGTCAATTCCCAGAACGGCCGGTAGCGCGACGACAGGGTCACCAGGTGCGTGTATTCGATCTGCTTCTGGCGCCAGGCCTGGCTCAGCGCATCACCGCGGCCGGGAAACATCTGTTCGGCGACCAGGGCGACGCTGTGCACGTCGAACAGGGTGCCGTAGGCATCGAAAAGCACAGCTTTGATTCGCATGCCCGCACTTTATTCGACACTTGAGGAAGCATTAAGTGTCGAATCGGATCAGGATTACTTCCTTGAGCAGGCATAATCCGTCGCCGTGGATCGACTCAAGCAGATCGAGGCGTTCGTGGCGGCGGCGACCCGCGGCAGCCTGACGGCGGCCGCCCATGCGCAGAGCCTGGCGCCCGTGGTGGTCGGGCGCCGCATCGACGCGCTGGAAGAGCGCTTGGGCGTCAAGCTGCTGGTCCGCACCACGCGGCGCATCTCGCTCACGCACGAGGGCAGTGCCTTCCTCGAGGACTGCCAGCGCCTGCTGGCCGAGCTGGCCAACGCCGAGGCCAGCGTGAGCGCCGGGGGTGTCAAGGCCAGCGGGCACCTGCGCATCACGGCGCCAGCGGGCTTCGGCCGCCGTCATGTGGCGCCCTTGGTGCCCGCCTTCGCGGCCCGCCACCCGGAGGTGAGCCTCACCCTCAATCTCAGCGACCGGGTGGTCGACATCGTCCACGAGGGCTTCGACTGCGCGATACGGGTCGGTGACTTGCCCGATTCCAGCCTGGTCAGCATCCGCCTGGCCGACAACCGCCGGCTGTGCGTGGCGGCCCCGGCCTATCTGGCGCGTGCAGGGGTTCCCGCAGTGCCCGCGGACCTCGCCCGACATGAATGCCTGACCCTGTCGTCGGAGGCCAGCCAGACACGCGGCTGGGCCTTCGTGGTCGACGGCGAGACGATTTACCTGCGGCCCCGCGGTCGCCTGGACTGCAGCGACGGCCAGGTCCTGCACGAGTGGTGTCTGGGCGGCCTGGGCATCGCCTGGCGAAGCACCTGGGAAGTGGAGCAGGACATCGCGGCTGGACGCCTGCAGGTGGTGCTGGACGATTACGCAGCGGCACCGAATGGCATCCATGCGGTGTTTCCGCAGCGCAAGCACCTGCCGCTGCGGGCGCGCTTGTGGATCGATTTCGTCAAGCACACCTACAGCGACAGCCGCTACTGGCAGCAGCACCAGGAGGGGCTGCCGGCCTCCGGGGGTCAGCGCCCGCCGCTCACTTGCTGAGGCATTCCTTCATGTAGGCCTTGCGCTCGTCGCCCTTCTTGCCTTCTGCGCTCTTGTTGCAGGCCGTCATCTTGTCCTGCTGGGTCGCGGGCTTGGCCGACAGGCAGGTCTTCATGAAGGCCTTGCGCTCGTCGCCCTTCTTGTCGCCGGCTTGCTTGTTGCACTCGCCCATCTTGTTCTGCTGGGCCGTGCTCGCCTTGGCGGCTGGCGCACTGGCCTTGGCGTCGGCTGCCCATGCCGGTGCGGCCAGCAGGCCCAGGCTCGCGACGCATGCCGCAATGAGTGACTGCTTCATCTCGGGTTCTCCTCGCTCTATCGTGGGGTTGGGGGGTGGCAGGATTGCCGGCGCCGATTGCAGCAGAGCGCAGCGCGCGCGGCAAGGCGTCGGGTGCGCCGCGTGGTCAACGGGCCGTGCGCCGGCCTCGACGACAGGGTCAACCCGGGGTGCTACAGCACCCTTCGCGGGTGGGCGAGCGCCTCATGGGCGGCGTGCAGCCGGCGCACCAGGACACGGATGAAGGCTCCGTCGAACAGGTGGCGGGTGGGCATGGAGAGCTGGCCCATCGTGTTCGGCGTGAACGAGATGGTGGTGGCGGCCTGCGAGACGATCACATCGGCGCTGTGCACCCGCAGGTCGGGGCTGGGGGCCAGATAGGCCATCTCGCCGACCGTCGTGCCGGCCCCGAGCTGGGCGACGCGCAGGCCGTCGCGGAACACGTCGATCTCGCCCAGGGCCACGATATGGAACGAGTCCCCCTCCATGCCGCGGCGGTACAGGGCGTGGCCCGCCGGGTGGCGTTGCCAGCGGGCGCGATGCACCACCTCCCAGAGCTCGACGTCGCCGAAGCCGGCAAAGAAGTCCAGCGAACGCAGCAGGGTGAAGCGCTCGGAGTCGAGCACATCCTGCTGTCCGCCACGCGGTACCTCGCAATCGGCCACCAGTTGCGACAGCGCGTGCGCGAAGTCCTCCCAGCTCGCGGGCCTGTCCTTGCGGGACTTGGACAGGGCACCCAGGATCAGGCTGTCCAGTCGGGCCGAGACGCCGTCGCGCAGGGTCTGCAGCGAAGGCGGCTGGGCGTTGTAGATCTGGTGCATGATCGCCAGCTGCTGCGTGGCGTCGAACGGCGGCCGGCCCGCGATCAGGTGGTAGAGCACGGCAGCCAGGGAGTAGATGTCGGCACGCGCGTCCAGGCTGTCGCCGTCGAGCTGCTCGGGCGACATGTAGGCCAGCGAACCGACGCGGTAGACCTGAGTCAGTTCCGATCGCTGGTTGAACGCGCTGCCGAAGTCGGTGATCTTGACGTCCGCCACGCGCGCGCCGTCCATCACGGCGAGCAGGTTGGCCGGCTTGACGTCCCGGTGGATGACGCCCTGGCGGAAGACATACCCGAGCGCCATCGCGCACTTGAAGCCGATCTCGACGATCTGCTCCAGCGGCAGCAGCGCGTCGGGCCGGCAGAAGCGTCTCAGGGTCACGCCGTCGACGAACTCCATCACCAGGTAGGGGGCGGCGTCCTCGGCCACGGCGTCCAGGATCTGCACCACGTTGGGGTGCTGAAGGCGGCCGACCAGCGCGGCTTCGGCGGCAAAGAAGCGCTGCTGGAAGTGGCGTTCGCGCGAGTCGGCCGGCAGGCCACCGCGCACGCGCTTGAGCGCGACGTCGATGTTGCGGAAGTCGTCGTGGGCGAGGAAGACCTCGCTGGTGGCGCCCTCGCCGAGGCGCGCCAGCACGCGGTACTTGCCGATGTGGGCCGGCAGGTCCGACGGGCGGCGATCGCCGCGGGGGCTGCCTCGGGCTGGGGCGGTCATGGCGGTGGGCGTCTGCGTCCCGCATGGTGCCCTGGCGCCGGGGCGCCCACGGCCGGAACAAAGGCCGCTTGGGCCCCCAAACCCGGGCGAACCGGGGCCCGCGGGGAGGGGCTACGTAGAATCCGCCCGATGATCCAAGCCAAGCAAGAGTTGCTGCAGGCGCTGGCCGCGGCGCTGCAGCGGCTGTCCCCTGACGCCACGCCGGCCGCGGCGTTCGAGTCCCCGCGTCAGTCCGCCCACGGCGATCTGGCGATCACCGCGGCGATGGGGCTGGCGCGCACGCTGAAGAAGAGCCCGCGCGACATCGCCGGCCAGCTGGTGGCGCAGTTGCAGGCCGAGCCGGCGGTCGCCCGCTGGGTGTCCAAGCTGGAGGTGGCCGGCCCCGGCTTCGTCAACCTGCACCTGTCGGATGCGGCGCGCCAGCGCGTGGTGGTCGAGGTCCTGGCCGCCGCCGATCGCTACGGGCACCGCGCGGCCCATGGCAGGCGCGTCATGGTCGAGTTCGTGTCGGCCAACCCGACCGGCCCGCTGCATGTCGGCCATGGCCGCAACGCGGCGCTCGGCGACAGCCTGGCCGCGCTGCTGGCCAGCCAGGGCTGGGACGTCTACCGCGAGTTCTACTACAACGACGCGGGCGTGCAGATCCAGACCCTGGCCGCGAGCACGCAGTGCCGCATCCGCGGCCTGGCGCCGGGCGATGCCGGCTGGCCCGACTCGGCCTACAACGGCGAGTACATCGCCGACATCGCGGCCGACTTCCTGGCCGGCAAGACGGTGTGCGCCGACGACCGGCAGACGGCGGCCAGTGGCCGCGCCGACGACCTGGAGGGCATCGCGCAGTTCGCGGTGGCCTACCTGCGCCACGAGCAGGACCTGGACCTGCGGGCCTTCGGCGTGCGCTTCGACCACTACTACCTGGAAAGCAGCCTGTACACCGACGGCCGCGTCGACGACACGGTGCGCCGGCTGGTGGCGGCCGGCAAGACCTACGAGAAGGACGGCGCGCTGTGGCTGCGCAGCACGGACTACGGCGACGACAAGGACCGCGTGATGCGCAAGTCCGACGGCAGCTACACCTACTTCGTGCCTGATGTCGCCTACCACATCGCCAAGTTCGAGCGCGGTTTCGGCAAGGTCATCAACGTGCAGGGCACGGACCACCATGGCACCGTGGCCCGCGTGCGCGCCGGGCTGCAGGCCGCGGGCGTCGGCATTCCCGAAGGCTACCCCGACTACGCGCTGTACAAGATGATCACCGTGATGCGCGGTGGGCAGGAGGTCAAGATCTCGAAGCGCTCGGGCAGCTACGTCACCCTGCGCGACCTCATCGACTGGACCAGCCGGGACGCGGTGCGCTTCTTCCTGATCAGCCGCAAGGCCGACACCGAGTTCGTGTTCGACATCGACCTGGCGCTGCAGGCCAGCGACGAGAACCCGGTGTTCTACGTGCAGTACGCGCATGCGCGCATCTGCTCGGTGCTGGCGCAGTACGCGCGCCAGAAGGGCGAGTCGTCGGTGGCCGCGCAGGCACTGGCCGGGGCCGACCTGTCGCGGCTGACGGCGCCAACCGAGGTCGCGCTGCTGCAGAAGCTGTCCGAGTTCCCCGACATGCTGGCCCGTGCCGCCGCCGAGCTGACCCCGCACGACGTGGCGTTCTACCTGCGCGACCTGGCCGCCGCGCTGCACAGCTGGTATGCCGCCGAGCGCTTCCTGGTCGACGATGCGGTGCTGGCGCGATCGCGAATGGCGCTGCTGGCCGCCACCCGGCAGGTGCTGCGAAACGCGCTCGCGGTGCTGGGAGTCGGGGCGCCCGAGCACATGGTGCGCGAGGCGGCCGCCGCCGAGGAGGCCCTGCCATGACCCGACCCGGACCTGCAGGCGCCGAGGCGAACACCCGCCAGCGCGGCGGCTTCGTGCTCGGGCTGGTGGTCGGGCTGCTGGTGGGCCTGGCGCTGGCACTGGCCGTTGCGCTGTACATCACCAAGGCGCCGGTGCCGTTCGTCAACAAGGTGCCTCAGCGAACGGCGGAGATGGACCGCGCCGAGCAGGAGCGCAACCGTCACTGGGACCCCAATGCCGCGCTGGCCGGGAAGTCCGGCCCACGGGCTGCGGCCACGGCGTCGGCAGCGGCGGCCGGCGACGCCAGCCCTGCCGCCTTTGCCGCCCCAGCAGTGACCACGCCTGCGCCGGCGCCCGTGGCGTCGGCCGCGGCACCGGCGGCAAGCCCGGCGCGCTCGTCGCGCGATCCCGCGGCCATCCTGTCCGGGGCGCCGGCGACGCCAGCGTCGTCCCCGCGGCCGTCGGAAGCGTTCGTCTACTTCGTGCAGGTCGGTGCGTATTCGAAGCCCGAGGAGGCCGAGCAGCAGAAGGCCAGGCTGGGACTTCAAGGACTGGCCGCCAAGGTCAGCGAAAGGGAGCAGGCCGGTCGTGTGGTGTATCGCGTCAGGTTGGGGCCTTTCGACAGCCGCGAGCAGGCCGAGGCCCAGCAGGACCGCTTGCCGGAAGGCGGGCCGGCGACGCAGATCGTTCGCGTGGAAAGGCCCTAGGGCATCGCAGCCACCCAGGCCCGAGCGCCGCTGCCCGGCCGGTGGTTCGTGGCGCGGGACTGCAGCCGAAGGGAACTCGGGCCGGCGGGCCCGATCCACTGGAAGAATCGGGATCGACTCTGGATCGAAAGGACTCTCATGGATCGGCGTGAATTCTCGACCCGGCTGGCGGCCGGCGGCCTGTTCGCGGCAGCCGGCGCGGCCCGGGCCCAGGCCCCTGTCGAAGGCACACACTTCGTCAGGCTGTCGCAGCGGGTCCCCGTGCAGTTGCCGGCAGACAAGAAGATCGAGGTCGTGGAGTTCTTCTGGTACGAGTGCCCGCACTGCAACACCTTCGAGCCCGTGCTCGAAGCCTGGGTCCGTCGGCTGCCACCCGACGTCGCCTTCAGGCGTGTGCCCGTCGGCTTCTCGGCCCGCCACCAGGTGGCGCAGAAGCTGTACTACGCGCTCGAGGAAATGGGGCAGCTCGACGCGCTGCACCGGCGGGTGTTCCAGGCCGTCCATGGGCAAGGGGTGCGGCTGACCAGTGAAGCCGACGCGACGACGCTGGTCGGCGCCCTGGGCGGCGACAAGGCGCGCTTTGCCGAACTCTTCAAGTCCTTCGCTGTCGCCACCAAGGCCACCAAGGCCAGGCAGCTCACCGACGGCTACAAGATCGACGGTGTCCCGGCCTTGGGCATCCACGGACGCTTCTATACCTCCGGCGCCCTCGCCGGCGGTCACGAACGTGCCGTTTCGGTGGCAGACTTCCTTATCGCCCAGAGCCGCAAGGCCTAGATTTCGCCTGCGGGCCCGCCTGCCGGGCGGTGCGCGCCAGTCCGGCCCCGCGGTCTGCCGTGGCGCTGTTCACGCCGGGTCGACAGTTGCCCGCGGAAGGCAGTTTGCGGGGCACACGAAGGCTACAATCGTCTGCAATTTTCGTGCCGACGATGCCCTTCAATCTGCGTTCTTCGCCCCTCCCCGACCGCTTCCATCCGTGGCGCCGGCGGGCATTGGCCCTGATGGTGGTGGCTGTCGCGTGCGCCGGCGCGCTGGCCGAGAAGGCCGATCGGACCAGGCCCATGGTGGTCGAGGCGGACAAGCCCGGCAGCGTGGACCTGCAGCGGCAAGTCGTCGTGTTCGCCGGCAAGGTGCAGATCGTGCAGGGCAGCATGCAGATCCGGGCTGAGCGTGTCGAACTCAGGGAGACGCCTCAGGGCTACCGCTCGGGTGTGGCCGAAGGCGCGCCTGGGGTGCCGGCCAGCTACCGACAGAAGCGCGAGGGCGTCGACGAGCAGGTCGAAGGCAGCGCCGAGCGCATCGAGTTCGATGGCCGCACCGAGGTGCTGCGCTTCGTCGGCAACGCTGTCGTGCGCCGCCTGCGCGCAGGCGAGGTGGTCGACGAGATCACCGGCGCCTTGATCGCCTGGGACCACGCGGCCGAGACCTTCAGCGTGCAGGGTGGGGCGCCGAGCCCCGGAAATCCCGATGGTCGTGTGCGCGCCGTGCTGGGGCCGCGGGCCGATCGCGCCTCGGCACCGGCGTCGCGCGTCAGCGGAAACGCCCGCTGATGACCGCCACGCCGCAGCCGAACGGCCAGCGGGCCGGGCAGGAACTGCCCCCCCCGTCCAGCCGCCTCGAAGCCAGCGGTCTGGCCAAGACCTACGGCGCGCGGCGCGTGGTCAAGGATGTGCACCTGGCCGTCGCGGCGGGCGAGGTGGTCGGCCTGCTGGGCCCGAACGGGGCCGGCAAGACGACCACGTTCTACATGGTGGTCGGCCTGGTGAGGGCCGATGAAGGCCGCATCCGCATCGACGGGCGCGCCATCGAGTCCCTGCCCATTCACCAGCGTTCGCGGCTGGGCCTGTCCTACCTGCCGCAGGAGGCCTCCATCTTTCGCAAGCTGACGGTGGAGGAAAACGTCCGCGCCGTGCTCGAACTGCAGAGTGGGCCCGACGGCCGGCCGCTGGCCGCGGCGCGCATCGACCAGCTGCTCGAGGTGCTGCTGGCCGACCTGGGCATCGCCAAGCTGCGCGCCTCGCCGGCGCCGGCGCTGTCGGGCGGCGAGCGGCGCCGCGTCGAGATCGCGCGTGCATTGGCCACGCAGCCGCGCTTCATCCTGCTCGACGAGCCCTTTGCCGGGGTCGACCCTATCGCCGTGATCGAGATCCAGCGCATCATCGGTTTCCTGCGCGCCCGCGGCATCGGTGTGCTGATCACCGACCACAACGTGCGCGAGACCCTGGGCATCTGCGATCGCGCCTACATCATCAGCGATGGCAGCGTGCTGGCAGAAGGCACGCCGCAGGACATCGTCGGCAACCCGCAAGTGCGCAAGGTCTACCTCGGTGAGAACTTCCGCATGTAAGGCCGGCTCCGCGGGAGCCCAGGGATGAAGCCCAGCCTCCAGGTCAGGCTGTCGCAGCATCTGGCGCTGACGCCGCAGCTGCAGCAGTCCATACGCCTGCTCCAGCTGTCGACCCTGGAGCTGCATCAGGAAGTCGAGCAGATGCTCGAGGCCAACCCTTTCCTGGAGGTCGACGACGATGCCGGCACGGCATTCGAGCCGGCCCACGATCGCGGCCTGCACGACGACCGGGCCGCCGACCGGGCCGCCGACCGCACGCGCGAGGACGATGAAGGGCGCGGCGACGCCGAGGCCGCCAGCGACGAGGTCCAGGCGGGAGACTTCGGTGGCACCGAGCGCGCCGACTGGGAGAACGGCACCGAGCAGGAGGACTTCGACGGCATCCGCGAACTGCCGTCCGCGCCGGGCGGCTCAGGCGGCGACGCCGAGGACGGCGAGTCCTCCGAGCGCCGTGCCGCCACGCCTTCGTTGCAGGACCACCTGCGCCTGCAGGCGGCCGGCATGCGGCTCGGGGGCGACGACCGCGCGGCGCTCGATGTCCTGATCGAGTCGCTGAACGGCGACGGCTACCTTGCCGATCCACTGGACGAGATCGTCGAGCGTCTGGCCGAGATGCTCGCCCTGCCTGCGGGCGAGGCGCGAGAAGAGCTCGCCGACCGCCTGCAGTGCGCCCTGCACTGGCTGCAGAGCATGGACCCGGCGGGCATCGGGGCCCGTTCGCTGACCGAGTGCCTTCGCCTGCAGCTGGGCCGCAGCCCGGACTGCCCGGCGCGGCAGGTGGCCGTCCGGATCTGCGAACGCTATCTCGAGCTGCTGGCCCGGCGCGACTTCAGGAAGATCGCCGCCCTGACGGGGGCCGCCGAGTCGCTGGTGCGGGAGGCGCAGGCGCTGATCGTGGCCTGCGACCCCAAGCCCGGGCGCCCGTTCGGCGACACCGAGGCCGACATCGTGGTGCCCGACGTCATCGTGCAGCGCTCAGGGCGCGGCCTCAAGGTGACGCTGAACCCCGACGTCATGCCCCGCCTTCGCATCATCGACCTCTACGCCAAGGCGGCCCGAGGCGGCCAGCGCAACGGCGGCGGGCCCGCCCTGTCGGCCCGGCTGCAGGAGGCGCGCTGGTTCATGAAGAACATCCAGCAGCGCTTCGACACCATCCTGCGCGTCAGCAAGGCCATCGTCGAGCGGCAGAAGAGCTTCTTCACGCATGGGGCGATCGCCATGAAGCCGCTGGTGCTGCGCGAGATCGCCGACGAACTGGGGCTGCACGAGTCGACCATCTCGCGCGTGACCACGGCCAAGTACATGGCCACGCCCCAGGGCACCTTCGAGCTGAAGTACTTCTTTGCCAGTTCGCTCGACACGTCGACCGGCGGCAATGCCTCCAGTACCGCGGTGAGGGCCCTGATCCAGCAACTGGTAGCCGCCGAGGACGCGCGCAAGCCCCTGTCGGACAACCAGCTCGCGCAGATGCTCGACGAACAGGGCATACAGGTTGCGCGACGCACGGTGGCCAAGTACCGCGAGGCGCTCAGGATCGCGCCCGCGTCGATGCGGCGCCAGGCCTGATGTTCGTCCCCTGCGCCGCCGGGGTGGAACCGCTGCTGGCCGCGGAGCTGGCCGCGCTGGGCGCGCGCGCGCCGCGGCCGGGCCGGGGCGGCGTGCAGGTCGAGGGCGACCTGGTCGACGCAATGCGCCTGAACCTCGAGTGCCGTCTCGGCCAGCGCGTGCTGTGGCCGCTGGTCCACGCCCCCTACCGCGACGAGCATGAGCTCTATGCGATGGCGCGTCGCGTGGACTGGGTCGCCTGGATCGGCCCGGAACAGACCTTTCGCATCGACGTGAGCGCGCAACGCTCGCCGCTGCGCAGTGTCAACTTCGCGCTGCTGCGCATCAAGGACGCGCTGTGCGACTCGCTGCGCGAGGCTTGCGGCGCACGTCCCAGCGTCGACACCCGTCACCCCGACCTGCCGCTGGTGCTCTTCCTTGGGCCCGAGCAGGCGTCGCTTTACGTCGACACCTCCGGCGAGGCCTTGTTCAAGCGCGGCTGGCGAGACGCACGCGGGGGCCGTGAGGCGGTCAAGGGCGAGGCGCCGTTGAAGGAGACGCTGGCGGCGGCCATGCTGGCCGCCGCGGGCTGGCACGGCCGGGCCGAGGATGGCCCGCTGCTGGACCCCTGCTGCGGCGCCGGCACGATCGCCATCGAGGCCGCCCAGCTGGCCTGTGGGCGCGCGCCCGGGCTGGACCGCCGCTTCGCCTTCGAGCGCCTGCGGCCCTTCCGTCCGCAGCTGCCGCAATGGCAGGCATTGCAGCACCAGGCCCGCAACCGCATTCATGCGCCCGCGGTGGCCGTGTTCGCCGGGGACGTGAGCTTTCGCATGACCGACTTCGCGGCGCGCAACGCGGCACGGGCAGGTGTTGCGCAGGCGATCGAGTTCAAGACGGCCGACATGCTGCAGCGGCTGCCACCGGCTGCCCACGGCACCTTGATGATGAACCCGCCCTATGGCGAACGCATCGCGCCCAAGGGAACGGCCGCGCCGGCGCGCGAACGCTTCGAGCAGGGCGGGGCGGCCGAATTCTTCGCCGGCCTGGCGACGCACTGGAAACGCCACTATGCCGGGTGGACGGCATGGTGCCTGAGCCCCGAGCCACGCCTGCCGTCGATGATGCGGCTCAAGGAGAGCCGGCGCGTGCCCGTGTGGAACGGCGCGATCGAGTGCCGGCTCTACCGGTTCGACATGGTGTCCGGGGCCCACGCGCCCCGTCGCGCCGATTCAAGGGCCGGCGCCGACGCCCAGCCAGCCGAGCAGCGCGAGCGGCGCGGTGTCGGCGCGAAGCACCCTCGGCCCGAGGCCGACGTCGACAAATCCCCTTGACCTGGCGAGCGCCTGCTCATCGTCGGACAGGCCTCCCTCCGGGCCGCTCAAGGCCCAGACGCTGGTGCCCTTGACGGGCCGGACGGGCGGCCCCGGGGCCGCCGCGGGGCTCAGCAGCCAGCGGGCGTCCCCTTGCCCGCTGTGGCTGCCGGCATCCTGCCCGAGCGCTACCCCGGTCGAACCGCCCAGCCAGGCCTGGAGCGTCATCGGCACGCGGATCTGCGGCACGCGGGTGCGGCCGCACTGTTCGCAGGCGGCGACGGCCACCGCCTGCCAGTGGCTCTGCCGGCGCAGCGCACGCTCGCCCTGCAGGCGCAGCACCGAGCGTTCGCAGACCAGCGGCTGCAGCGTGCCCAGGCCGAGCTCGGCGAGCTTCTCGACCAGGCCGTCCATGCGTTCGTTGGCCGGCATGCCCACGGCCAGCCCGGTCGACCAGGGGAGTTCACGGTCCACCGCCTGCGGCAGGCCGACCTCGACCTCGACCACCGTGCGCCCCATCGCAAGCACGCGGGCCGGCCACTCGGCGCCTCGGCCGTCGAACAGCAGCAGCGCATCGCCGGGCTGCAGCCGGCGCACCTGGACATGGCGCGCCGGCCCTTCTGGCAGGGCCAGCACACCGGGCTGCAAGGCTTGCGGGCCGACATACAGGCGCGGCGCCATCAGTCCGTCCCGGCGCGCAGCAGATGCCGCATCACCTTGCCGGTGGCCGAGCGGGGAAGGTGGCTGCGGAACTCGATCACGCGGGGTCGCTTGTACACGCTCAGATGGGCCTCGCAGTGGGCCCGCACGTCCGCTTCCGAAAGTTCGTCGCGCTCGCGCACCACGACCACCTTGACCGTCTGGCCCGAGCGATCGTCCTGCAGGCCGACGGCCGCGCACTCGCGCACCCCGGGCAGCCTGGCAATCACCTCCTCGACTTCCCGCGGCACGACCGAGAAGCCGCCAGTGACGATGAGGTCACGCTTGCGCTCGACGATGCGCAGCCGGCCTGCATCGTCCATGATGCCGATGTCGCCGCTGCGCAGATAGCCCTGCGGCGTCATCACGCGCGAGGTCTCCTCGGGCCGCTGCCAGTAGCCGGCCATGACCTGGGGCCCCCGGATCGCGACCTCGCCGGCGTGGCCGGGCATGGCAGGCTGCCCCTCGTCGTCGTGCAACTGCACGTCGGTGCCGGGCAGTGGCACGCCCGCCCAGCCGGAGAAGGACGCCAGGTCGACCGGGTTGCAGGCGACCAGGGGACCGGCCTCGGTCAGGCCATAGGCCTCGCACAGCGGCCTGGCCGTCTTCTCGACCCACAGGGCTGCGGTGTCGGCCTGCACGGGCGTGCCGCAGGCCAGGGACAGCGTCAGACCGCCCCAGTCCACGTCCTGCACCTTTGCATGTCGCGACAGGGCTGCAAACTGCAGCGGTGCCGCGGGCAGCAGGTGGACGGGGTCGGACGCGAGCTCCGCCAGGCTCTGCTCGATGTCGCGCGGCTCGGACAGCAGCAGCAGCCGCGCTCCGAGCCACAGGCCCAGCATCAGCGCCAGCTGGAAGCCGAACAGGTGATGCAGCGGCAACAGCCCGGCGATCACGGGCTGCCCGGCCCTTTCCTGGCGGGCCAGCGCCGGGCAGATCCAGGCGTGGATCTGCCGTAGGTTGGCCGCCAGGTTGCGGTGCAGCAGCACCGACGCCGGCACCGGGGCACCGCTGCCCGTGGTGTACTGCAGCAGGGCGATGTCGTCGGGCGAGCGCGCCTGCGGCGTCCAGCCCCGGCGTCTGCCGACGGCCAGTGCCTTGCCCAGCGGCAGTGCGCCGTCGATCCGCCAGGGTGGAACCTGCTTGTCCAGGTGGCGCGCGCGCAGGTTGACGACCGCGCCCTTGAGCGCTCCCAGCAGGTCGCCGGCACCGGTGACCACGACATGCAGCGGCGGCAGCGAGGCGAGCGCAGCCTGCAAGGTGACGGCCAGGCGGTCCTGGACGACGATCGCACGCGCTCCAGCGTCGGAAAGCTGGGCGCACAGTTCGCGCGGCGTGCACAAGGGGTTGACGTTGACCAGCACCATGCCCGCGCGCAGGATGGCGGCCGCGGCGACCGGCACCTGCGGCAGGTTGGACAGCATCAGGGCGACACGGTCGCCTGGCAGCAGCCCTGTCGACTGCAGCCAGGCGGCGAGCTCACGCGATCGCTGGTCGATCTCGGCGTAGTCGAGATCGACGCCCCTGAACCGGCAGGCCACCAGGCCGGCATGGCGCCGAAAACTGTCTTCCAGCAGGTCGACCAGGGTGTCCGGCCCGGGGGGCAGCCGGTCAGGCACGCCGGCCGGATAGAGCCGCAACCAGGGCCTGTCCATCGATCGCTCCGGGGTAAGGCTGGATTCTCGGCAGCCCGATCGTCACCGCCATCAGGGGATTCGATGCCCCCGGCGGGAGGACAAACCCGTGCCCGGATCGGCGGCGCCCCCCCCAAGCGAGGGGGCACGGACGACGTGGCGTGCCGGCCGCTGTCTAACGATCGACTAACGCTGCCTGGGTAACTTCCCTCCCGTGCTTCGCACGCCCACCCCAGGCGCCGTCCGGTGGTGGTCACCCCTGAAAAGGAGCCCAGAGCCATGCCCACGACCCTTCGCTTCGCTGTTGTCCGGACCCTGCTGGCCGGCGGCCTCGCCGTCGCCGCCCAGGCGGCATCCGCCCAGGTGCCCGGCCTGTATGTCGGCACCACTTCCCAAGGCCAGACGATCGAGATCACGGTCGTCGAGGACAACCTGCAGCAGCCCGCTTTCGCCGGCGTCACCGTGTTCTGGCAAGCGGTCTGCACGCGCAGCGGGCCGGGTCGAAATGTGGCCTGGGGCGTCGGGACGACGCCCTTGCCGATCACCGAGCCCTTGCTGAACTTCGAGTTCCGCGGCAATTCGCTCTACGAGAAGTTCCGCTTCATCTTCGCCGGCAACAACGTCAGCGGAACCTTCGTCGGCCGCACGCCGGAGTTCGTCGACGTGTTCTCCGCCACCCGCCAGGTGCAGTTGTGCGACTCGGGCAACGTGAGCTTCAACGCCACCCGGGTCGAAGGCGCCCGCCCGCAGGCCGCGCCGGCGGCCGGCCAGGCGGTGCGTATCGAGCAGTAGACCACGCGGCAGGACAGGTCAGCGGGGGCAGCGACGGCATCGCCGCGGGCGCTACGATGCCGCCATGGAGCCCCATGCAGCGGACCTGGGTCGCCCCCTGCGGCCCCGAGGGCGCGGGCTGATCGGCGGCTGGCTGTTCACCATCGCCTGGCTGGCGATCTGTGCGTCGGCCGGTGTGCGCATGCTGTCCCGCGAGACTGAACCCCTCGGGCTGGCCATGCTGGGGGTGTTCCTTGCAGCGGGCCTCGGCATGCTGGTCAGCGTCACGCGGCGGACCCGTCTGGCGGGGCGGCACGAAGGCGCAGGCCTGACCTGCGAACCCCCTGCCCCCGCTGGAGGGGAGGAACTGCGGGTGCGCCTGCGTTCCAGGCAGGCACTCGCCGCCCAGGGGTCGGTGAGTTTGCGGCTGGCCGAGTACCGCATCGACGACCGTCACTCCGGCGCCCGCGCCCGGATGGTGAGGGCGCAGTGCGGCCCGGCCGTCATCGTCGGCGAGGGCAAGGCGGCCTTTGTGCAGGCCAGCTTTCGCCTGCCGCCCGACGCGGCGGCGAACGGCGCCCGCCGCGACGGCGAACAGGTCAGCTGGCGGCTCGAGTGGCTTGATTCGGCGGGCCAGCCCGAGCTGAGCTTCGACCTTGACGTCCGGGCCGGGCCGGACGCGGCAGCGGTCCTCGAGGACCGCTGGGCGGCGCGGACCGTCGAACGCCATGGCGCGGCCGCGTCGAGCGCCGCGCCCGACCCGCCGGAGGTCGTCGCGTTTCATGAGGACGCGGTGGCCGTCGAATGGCGATTCGGGCGGCGCCATTGGCAGCTGCTGGCAGTCTGCACCGGATTGGCGGCGTTGACGGCCTTCAGCATGGCCTGGTACCGGGCCGCCCATGGGGGCGATGCCGATGCCAAGCTGGGGCTGTGGGCACTGTCGGCGGTGCTGCTGGCCCTGGCGGGCCATGCCGGCACCTTGCGCTGGCGATTGCGTGTCGATGACGACGGCATCTGCGTCGACCGTAGCTCGTGGCTGTGGCCGCGCGTAAGGTGCCTGCCATGGGCAGCGTTGGGTCAGATCGAAACCGCGATGACCAGCACCGTGAGCAGCGGCGACCAGGGCACCGAGTTCCACTGCGTCCAGATCGCCCTGCAGGCGGGTGAACCTTGTCCCTTGACCCCCGGCCTGGCGACCCGCGAAGCCGCCGACCGGCTGGCCCGCCGGCTGATGCAGGTACCACGCGACCGCGGTGCCCGCTTTGCGCCCGGGCAGGTGCGCCGCAGGCCGGGGCGAAAGCCTGCTGACCGGGTAGTGCCGCTGCTGGCCTGGTGCGCCTGGGCGGCCCTGGTGGGGTTGGCGGCCAGGGCCCTGGTCAGCTGACGGCCACGGGGCGCGATCCCGGGATCCTCACCCCCCAGGCAGGAAGCCAAGCCTGCCCGCCTGCCGCGACAGCGGCTGACCCGGGCGACAATCGCCGTTGCATGTTCCGCCTGCTTCCTGCCTGGTGCCGCGGTGCCCTGATGGGCACCTTGCTGGTGCTGAATACCTTGCTGGTCGCGCTGGCCATGGTGCCGCCGGCCCTGCTCAAGCTGCTGCTGCCGGCTTCGGGGCTGCGCATGCGCATGGACCAGGCGCTCAATGCCCTGGCGTCGACCTGGGTGGCGGTCAACAATGCCTGGATCGGCGTCGTGTCGCCGCAGGCCTGGGACGTGGCGGGGGTCGAAGGGCTGCACGCCCAGGGCTGGTACCTGGTGTCACCCAACCACCAGAGCTGGGTCGACATCCTGGTGTTGCAGCGCGTGTTCCACGGCCGCATCCCGTTCCTGAAGTTCTTCCTGAAGAAGGAATTGATCTGGGTGCCGGTGATCGGCCTGGTGTGGTGGGCGCTGGACTTCCCGTTCATGGCCCGCGGCAAGGGCCGTGGGGCGCAGCGCAACGACCTCGAGACCACCCGGGCGTCGTGCCGGAAGTTCAGGCGCATTCCGACGACGGTCATCAACTTCGTCGAGGGGACGCGCCGCACGCCGGCCAAACACGCGGCGCAGGAAAGCCCCTACCGTCACCTGCTGCGCCCCAAGACGGGTGCGCTTGGCGTGGCGCTGGCCACCATGGGCGAGTTGTTCGAGGCCTTGCTCGACGTGACACTGGTCTACCCGGACGGCGTGCCGACCTTCTGGGACCTGCTTTGCGGCCGGGTCGGCCGCGTCGTCGTGCGCGTGCAGCCGCGCACCATCCCGGCCGAGCTGCTGGGCGGCGACCCGTCGGCCGACTCGACGCTGCGCCAGCGCCACACACAATGGGTCCAGGCGCAGTGGCGGGAGAAGGACGAACTGGTCACGCAACTGCTGGCCGACCCGCCACCGCCGGCGCCGCAACGCGCCTGAGCGGCGCACAGCCGGTGCGGCTCAACCCTTCAGGGCCGCCAGCACTTCGTCGAGCATCTTCTTCGCGTCGCCGAACAGCATGCGGTTGTTGTCCTTGTAGAACAGCGGGTTGTCGACGCCGGCATAACCGCTGGCCATGCTGCGCTTCATGACGATGCTGGTCCTGGCCTTCCAGACTTCCAGCACCGGCATGCCGGCGATCGGGCTCGCCGGGTCGTCCTGCGCCGCCGGGTTCACGATGTCGTTGGCGCCGATGACCATGGTGACGTCGGTGTCGGGGAAGTCCGCGTTGATCTCGTCCATCTCGAGCACGATGTCGTAGGGCACCTTGGCCTCGGCCAGCAGCACGTTCATGTGGCCGGGCATGCGGCCGGCCACCGGGTGGATGCCGAAGCGCACCTTCACGCCCCTGTCGCGCAGCAGCCGGGTGATCTCGAACACCGTGTGCTGCGCCTGCGCGACGGCCATGCCGTAGCCGGGCACGATGATCACGCTCTTGGCCTCGCGCAGCAGCTCGGCGGTCTCGACCGCGCTGACCGGCGAGACCTCGCCGGCCGGCTGCGCCGCGTCGCCGGCCGCCGCCGGTGCACCACCGCCGGTGCCGAAGCCGCCGGCGATGACGCTCACGAAGTTGCGGTTCATCGCGCGGCACATGATGTAGCTGAGGATCGCGCCCGACGAGCCGACCAGCGCCCCGGTGACGATCAGCAGGTCGTTGCTGAGCATGAAACCGGTGGCCGCCGCCGCCCAGCCCGAGTAGCTGTTGAGCATGGACACCACCACCGGCATGTCGGCGCCGCCGATGGCCATCACCATGTGGATGCCGAACAGCAGCGAGATCACCGTCATGACGATCAGCGGTGTCATGCCGGCCTGGATGCCGGGCGCCAGCACGAACTCGCGCCCGAACCAGATGACGACCAGCAGCCCGGCCAGGTTGAGCCAGTGCCGCGCCGGCAGTAGCAGCGGCTTGCCGCCGATCTTGCCCGAGAGCTTGCCGAAGGCGATGATCGAGCCGCTGAAGGTGACCGCGCCGATGAGGATGCCGATGTAGATCTCGATCTCGTGGATGGCCTTCTCGGCGCCTGTGTACTGCACCGAGGTGTCCACGTAGCTCGCGAAGCCCACCAGGCAGGCGGCCAGGCCCACCAGGCTGTGCATCAGCGCCACCAGCTCGGGCATCTGCGTCATCTGCACCTTCCGGGCGGCGAAGAGGCCGACGGCCCCGCCGACGACCAGCGCGCCGACGATCCACGGGATGCCGGCGGCGGTGACGCGCGGGCCGAGCACCGTGGCCAGCACGGCGATCGCCATGCCGACGATGCCGAACAGGTTGCCGCGGCGCGCCGTCTCGGGGTTGGACAAGCCACCCAGGCTGAGGATGAAGAGGATGGTGGCGCCGATGTAGGCGACGGTGGCGAGGCTGGCAGTCATGTCCGCGGCTCCTTGTCGTTCTTGTTCACTTGCGGAACATGGCCAGCATGCGCCGCGTGACCGCGAAGCCGCCGAACATGTTGATGGCGGTGAGCGCCAGCGCGACCACCGCCAGGCCGAGGATCAGCGTGTTCGGCCGGTCGACGGCGCCGGCGGCGCCCAGCGGCGGTGCCACCTGCACCAGGGCGCCGATGGCAATGATCGAGGAGATCGCGTTGGTCACGCTCATCAGCGGCGTGTGCAGCGAAGGCGTGACGTTCCAGACCACCATGTAGCCGACGAAGCAGGCCAGCACGAAGACGGTGAAATGCGACAGGAACGACGCCGGCGCGAAGGCACCGACACCCCAGAACAGCAGGGCGCCGACCGCGAACACGATGCCCAGCGACTTCGCCGACATCGGCTCGCCGGCCCCATGGCCGTGCCCCGCGGACTTGGCCGGCGCGGCCGCCGCGGCGGCCTTGGGCTTGGCTGGGGCGGCCGGCAGCTTGGGCGGCGGCGCAGGCCAGGTGATCGCTCCTTCCTTGATGACCGTCAGGCCGCGGATCGCGTCGTCTTCGAAATTGACGTTGAAGGTGCCGTCCTTGGTCTTGCACAGCTCCTCGGCCAGGCGCAGCAGGTTGTTGGAGTAAAGGGTCGAGCTCTGCCTGGCCAGCCGGCTGGCCAGGTCGGTGTAGCCGATGAGGGTCACGCCGTGGCGCACGGCCGCCTCGCCGGGCACGGTGAGCTCGCAGTTGCCGCCCTGCTCGGCCGCCATGTCGACGATCACGCTGCCGGGCCGCATGCTCTGCACCATCTCGGCGGTGATCAGCTTGGGCGCCGGCTTGCCCGGGATCAGCGCGGTGGTGATGATGATGTCGGCGTCACGCGCCTGCTCGGCGTACATGCGGCGCTGGGCGGCCTGGAAGCCCTCGCTCATCACCTTGGCGTAGCCGCCGCCGCCCGAGCCCTCCTCCTCGTAGTCGACCTTGACGAATTCGCCGCCCAGCGACACCACCTGGTCGGCCACTTCGGCGCGCGTGTCGTTGGCGCGCACGATGGCGCCCAGGTTGGCCGCCGTGCCGATGGCCGCCAGTCCGGCGACGCCGGCGCCGGCGATGAACACCTTGGCCGGCGGCACCTTGCCCGCTGCCGTGACCTGGCCGTTGAAGAAGCGGCCAAAGGCGTTGGCCGCCTCGATCACCGCGCGGTAGCCGCTCACACCCGCCTGCGAGGTGAGTGCGTCCATCTTCTGCGCCCGGCTCAGCTGCCTCGGCAGCGCGTCGATGGCCAGCACCGTGGCCTTCCTGGCGGCCAGCTGTTGCATCAGCTCCGGGTTCTGCGCCGGCCAGACGAAGCCGATCAGCGTCGCCCCCTCGCGCAGCAATGCGACCTCGTCGGCCGAAGGCGCGCGCACCTTGAAGACCACGTCGGCCACCGACCACAGGGCCTGTGCGCTGTCCGCGATCTCGGCTCCGGCGGCACGGTAGGCGTCGTCCGAGGTGTTGGCGGCCTCGCCCGCACCCGTCTCCACAGTGACCGAAAAGCCGAGCTTGACCAGCTTCTCGACGACTTCCGGCACCGTGGCGACGCGCTTCTCTCCGGCTGCCGTCTCTTTCGGGACTCCGATTCGCAATGCCATGGGCTCGACTCCTCAGGGTATGGCTGTGCCGGCATCCGTAGGCCGGACGAACCGGCGAGCTTACACAAGAACCCCTGACCGCAAGCTGTCGACAATCGAGGACTGCAAGGCTGCTGCGGCGGCAAGGGGCAAGGCATGGGCGACGACCGCTGGCGGCCGAGCGTGACGGTGGCAGCCATCATCGAGCAGGACGGCCGCTACCTGCTCGTCGAGGAGCGCACGCCCGAAGGGCTGCGCCTGAACAACCCGGCCGGCCACCTGGAACCCGGCGAGTCGCCCGAGCAGGCGGTGGCGCGAGAGGCGCTGGAGGAGACGGCGCAGGACTTCGTGCCCGAGGCGCTGCTGGGGGTTTACCTGGCCCGCGTGCGCCGCGGGGGCGAGGACATCACCTACCTGAGGCTGGCCTACTGCGGCCGCGCCGGCCCCCGGCATGCCGGCCGCGGGCTGGACGAACCCATCGTGCGCACGCTCTGGATGACGCCCGAGGAGGTGCGGGCCAGCGTGCCGCGGCACCGCAGCCCGCTGGTGTTGCAATGCGTCGAGGACCATCTCGCCGGCCGGCGCCATGCGCTGCAGGCCGTCGTCGCGCATGCCAGCCTGTTCGAGCCCCCCACGCTGGGGTGAAGGCGGGGGGCGGCGCTGCCGGCCCGCCCGGGCGCCTTGACGCCCGGCGGCCCGGATAATCCGCCGATGTCGTCCAACTCGCGCGTCGTCGTCGGCTTGAGCGGTGGCGTCGACTCCGCCGTCAGCGCCTGGTTGCTCAAGAAGCAGGGCCACGAGGTGGTCGGCCTGTTCATGAAGAACTGGGAAGACGACGACGACGGCGAGTACTGCGCGTCCAACGTCGACTTCGTCGACGCCGCCGCGGTGGCCGACGTGATCGGCATCGAGGTCGAGCATGTCAACTTCGCCGCCGAGTACAAGGACCGCGTGTTCGCCGAGTTCCTGCGCGAACACCAGGCCGGCCGCACGCCCAACCCCGACGTGCTGTGCAATGCCGAGATCAAGTTCAAGGCCTTTCTCGACCACGCGCTTCGGCTCGGTGCCGAGTGCATCGCGACCGGACACTATGCGCGCCTTCGCTCGCACGGCGGCCGCCACGAACTGCTGTGTGGTGTCGACCCGGGCAAGGACCAGAGCTACTTCCTGCACCGGCTGACGCCGGCGCAGCTGGCGCGCACCCTGTTCCCGGTCGGTGGGCTGACCAAGCCGCAGGTGCGGCAGATCGCGCTCGACGCCGGCCTGCCCAATGCGCGCAAGAAGGACTCGACCGGAATCTGCTTCATCGGCGAGCGGCCCTTTCGCGAGTTCCTGCAACGCTACCTCAGCCAGGCCCCCGGACCCATGCGCGACGACGCCGGGCGCGAGGTCGGGCGCCATGTCGGCCTGAGCTTCTACACGCTGGGCCAGCGCCAGGGCCTGGGCATAGGGGGGCTCAAGCCCTCGCGCACCGGTCGCGGCGGCTCGGTGCACACGCCCTGGTTCGTCGCCGGCAAGGACCTGGCGCGAAACGCCTTGATCGTCGTGCAGGGGCACGACCACCCTTGGCTGCAGTCGCGCTGGCTGCAGGCCGGCGACGTGAGCTGGGTCGCCGGCGCGCCGCCGCGCGCCGGGACCTACTCCGCTCGCACGCGATACCGCCAGTCGGCGGCGCGCTGCCGGTTCACGCCGGATGACAGCGGCGGCTTCTCGCTCGAGTTCGACGAGCCGCAATGGGCGGTCACCCCGGGCCAGTCGGCCGTGCTGTACGACGGCGAAGTCTGCCTGGGCGGCGGCGTCATTGCCGCTTGCGATGCGCCGGTGGCCCTGGACGTGGCGCCCGACCCGGCTGGCCGACAATCGCCCTCCCGCGCCATGGCGGCGCGGCCCCGAAAGACCTCATGACGTCGTTGCCCCTGTTCATCGCCCCCAGCCGCTTCGACGACCCCGAGGCCGCCCTGGCCCAGGTCCGGCGCATCTACGACAGCAGCATCGCCCACCTGCGCAACAGCCTGCAGCACTTCGTCGCTGGCGAGGATGTCGGCGACCATGTGCGGGCCTGCTACCCCTTCGTCCGCGTGCACACCTCCACCGTCGCGCGCGCCGACTCGCGGCTGGCCTATGGTTTCGTGGCCGGGCCGGGCACCTACGAGACCACGCTGACCCGGCCCGACCTGTTCTCGGCCTACTACCGCGAGCAGTTCGAGCTGCTGCTGCGCAACCACGGCATGTCGCTGGAGGTGGGGACCAGCACGCAACCCATCCCCGTGCACTTCTCGTTCGCCGAGCACGACCACATCGAAGGCAGCATGAATCCCGGGCGGCGTCTGCGCATGGCCGACGTGTTCGACCTGCCCGACCTGGCGGCGATGGACGACGGCATCGCCAACGGCACCCACCAGGGCCGGCGCGGCGAACCCGAGCCGCTGGCGCTGTTCACGGCCCCGCGGGTGGACTATTCGCTGCACCGACTGCGTCACTACACCGGCACCGCGCCCGAGCACTTCCAGAACTTCGTGCTGTTCACGAACTACCAGTTCTACATCGACGAGTTCATCCGCCTGGGGCATGCGCTGATGGCCGACGAGGCTGGCGACTACTGCGCCTTCGTCGAGCCGGGCAACGTGGTCAGCCGGCGGCAGGGGCTGGCCGGGCGCCCCGGCGACGGCCTGGGTGCAGTGCCGCCGCGCCTGCCGCAGATGCCGGCCTACCACCTGGTTCGCGACGACGGCGCGGGCATCACGATGGTCAACATCGGCGTCGGCCCGGCCAACGCCAAGACCATCACCGACCACATCGCGGTCCTGCGGCCGCATGCCTGGCTGATGCTGGGCCACTGCGCCGGGCTGCGCAACTCGCAGCAGCTGGGCGACTATGTGCTCGCGCATGGCTACGTTCGCGAGGACCATGTGCTCGACGAGGAGCTTCCGCTGTGGGTGCCCATCCCGCCGCTGGCGGAGGTGCAGCTCGCGCTCGAGCAGGCGGTGGCCGATGTGACGCAGCTCTCGGGCTACGAGCTCAAGAAGATCATGCGCACCGGCACCGTGGCCAGCACCGACAACCGCAACTGGGAGCTGCTGCCCTCGCGCGGGCAGCAGTCCCCGGAGCGCCGCTTCTCGCAGTCGCGCGCGGTGGCGCTGGACATGGAGAGCGCGACCATCGCGGCCAACGGCTTTCGCTTCCGTGTGCCCTACGGCACGCTGCTGTGCGTGAGCGACAAGCCACTGCACGGCGAGATCAAGCTGCCGGGCATGGCCAACCACTTCTATCGCGAGCGGGTGGACCAGCACCTGCGCATCGGCATGCGGGCGATCGAGCTGCTGCGCCAGGAGCGCCCCGGCCGCCTGCACAGCCGCAAGCTGCGCAGCTTCGCGGAAGTGGCCTTCCAGTAGCGACCCGCCCGCGGCGCTACGGCTGCAGCGAACGCACCGCGGCCAGCAGCCCGGGCAGCAGCCGGCGTCGCGGTTCGCCGTCGCTGCCTTCGGCCAGCGCCACGTACAGCGGGTAGAAGAAGGCGCGCGCGTTGTGCAGCCGCACCAGCCCGGCGGCGTCGGTGGCCGCGCCGGGTGCCGGCGCGGCGGCCAGCGCCAGCTTGCCCAGCCAGGCGCTCCAGTCGGCCTCGGCGTGCAGGCCGCGGCGGGCGACGAAGACCACCGGCCGCAGCAGCCGTTCGCTCTCGCCGTGCACATAGGCGTGCATTCCCTGGGCCAGCACCTGGGAGGCGATGCCGTCGAGGATGCGGTCGAGGTCGGCACGTTCGAGCAGGGGGTTCAGCGACAGCTGCATCAGCAGGTCGGCCGCGTGCGCCACCCCGTGGCGCCAGCCCTCCCGCTCGTCGAAGCCCCGGTAGTCGCGCAGCCCTGACAGGTAGTCGACCGCGGCCGCCAGCACCTGCTGGCGCTCTTCGCGGGACCACAGCGGCGAGCGGCGGTCGACGCGTGCCAGCTCGGCCAGCACCAGCGCAGCGAAGGCAGGCCCGAAACCCGCCGGGTCGGGCAGGGCCAGGTCGGCGAGCAGCCGCGCCGACATCGCCTTCAGCGCGACGGCCGGCAGCTGACCGCCGCGCATCCAGGCCGAGAGGGCCTCGAAGGCGATGGCGTCGCGCAGGAAAGGGTCGGGCGCGCGCAGGCATTGCAGCAGTGCCTGCGCCAGCCGCACCCGGGCATCGACCGGCTCGAGCTTGAAACCGGACGCCTTGAGCGTCTGCAGGCGGTCCTGGGGGAAGTCCTCGGGCGGGCAGGCGGCGGCGCCCCTTGTCGCACCCAGGGTCAGGAACAAGAGCGCCGCGACGCCGATCCGCCACCGGGACGGCCCGGCGCGTACCGGGCTTGCAGGTGAGAGGTACGAGACCGAAGGGGGCATGAGGAGTTCCGACACCGCTGGCTCGCGATGACGGGTTCGACAGAACCAGCGTCGTCGGGTCAGCCGGCAAGCGTAGCAGAGAAGGCCGAGTGCGCAGGACCTGACGAACGCGCTTGTGTCGGGCGTGGCGATCCCTTACCCTGGCCCGGTTTTCCTGTCCATGGGCTGGCGTCGACGGAGCCGCTGCCCTGACGGTGAACGCCGCCTCCCTCGCCGCCTACGCCATGCCCTTGCGCAGCCCCACATGCCGACCGCGAGTGGGTCTGCGTGTGGGCGGATGCCGCTGCGCGCGCCCGCCTTGCACTCAACCCCCCTGAAGAAAACCCTCGGTGGCCGCCGGGGTGCTGTTGCCGCCCCCTGAACGCCGCCGGGGCACAAAGGAGAACCCTCATGTCAAGCCCATCGAACGCCACCGCCAGCACCGGCACCGAGCGCATCCGTACCCTTGCCCTGGTCGGGCCGCCGGCAGCCGGCAAGACCTTGCTGGTCGAGGCCTTGCTGCACAAGGCCGGCGCCATCGGTGCCATGGGCTCGCTCGAGCGCGGCACGACGGTGAGCGACCACGACGCGCTGGAACGGCGCATGCTGCATTCGCTGTCCTCGTCGGTGCTGCACCTGGACCATGACGGCACGCGCGTGCACCTGATCGACACCCCGGGCGGCTCGGACTTCCTCGGGCAGAGCCTGCCGGCGCTGGAGGCCGTCGAGACGGCCGCCATCGTGATCAACGCGGCCACCGGCGTCGAGCCGATGGCGGTGCGCATGATGGAGTACGCGGCGTCGCGGCATCTCGACCGCATCGTCGTCGTCAACCGCATCGACGCACCCGGCGTGGACTTGCCGGCTGTGCTGGATCAGCTGCGCGAGGCCTTCGGCAAGGAGTGCCTGCCGGTGAACCTGCCCGACGCCGCTGCGAGCCGCGTCGTCGACTGCTTCTACAACCGCGAGGGCCATTCCGACTTCGGCTCCGTCGATGCCGCCCATCGTGCCCTGGTCGAGCAGGTGGTCGAGGTCGACGCCGACTTCGTGGACCGCTACCTCAACGACGGCGATGTCGACGCCTCGGAGCTGCACGCGCCGCTTGAACAGGCCTTGCGCGAAGGCCACCTGATCCCGGTGTGCTTCACGTCGGCGCGCAGCGGCGCCGGCATCGCCGAGCTGCTGGACGTGATCGTCAAGCTGCTGCCCAACCCGACCGAAGCCAACCCGCCCGACTTCCTCAACGGCGAAGGGCCGGACGCGGTGCCCATGCATGCCAGGCCGGATGCCGGCCTGCATGTGCTGGCCCATGTCTTCAAGGTGGCCGTCGACCCCTATGTCGGCCGGATGGGCATCTTCCGTGTCCATCAGGGCACGGTCACCCGGGACAGCCAGCTCTACATCGGAGACGGCCGCAAGCCGTTCAAGGTCGGCCACCTGTTCCTGCTCCAGGGCAAGGACCATGTCGAGGTGCCGCGCGCGGTGCCGGGCGACATCGTCGCGGTGGCCAAGGTCGACGACATCCACTTCGACGCCGTGCTGCACGATGCGGCCGAGGACGACCACATCCACCTGCTGCCGCTTGACTTCCCCAAGCCGGTGCACGGCATCGCGATCGAGGCCAGGAAGCGCGGAGACGAGCAGCGCATGTGGGAGATCCTGTCCAAGCTGGTGGCCGAAGACCCCTGCCTGAAGATCGAGCATGTGGCCAGCACCAACGAGACCATCGTCTACGGCCTGGGCGAGCTGCACCTGCGCATGCTGCTCGAGCGAATGAAGGAGACCTACAAGTTCGAGGTCAATACGCGGCCGCCTCGCATCGCCTACCGGGAGACCATCACCGCGCCGGCCGAGGGGCACCACCGCCACAAGAAGCAGACCGGCGGCGCCGGGCAGTTCGGCGAGGTCTATCTGCGCGTCGAGCCACTGCCGCGCGGTGCCGGGTTCGAGTTCGTCGACGAGGTCAAGGGGGGCGTGATTCCCAACCAGTTCATTCCGGCGGTCGAGAAGGGGGTGCGCGAGGTCCTGGTCCATGGCGCGATTGCCGGCTACCCGGTGGTCGACGTGCGGGTGGTGGTCTATGACGGCAAGCACCACAGCGTCGACAGCAAGGAGATCGCCTTCGTGACGGCGGGCAAGAAGGCCTTCATGGCGGCCGTGCGCGAGGCCCGTCCCATCGTGCTCGAACCCATCGTGCACATCGAGATCAGCGCCCCCGACAGCGCCATGGGCGACATCACCGGCGACCTGTCAGGCCGCCGCGGGCTGGTCAGCGGCACCGCCAACGGGGCCGCCGGCGCGGTCGTCGTCAAGGGCCAGGCGCCATTGTCGGAGCTGGCCAGTTACCAGAACCGCCTCAACGCGATGACCGCCGGCCAGGGTCGCTACACGGTCGAGCTGTCGCACTACGAGGCGGTGCCGCCACAGGTGCAGCAGCAGCTGACCTCGACCTTCCACGTCAAGGACGACGACTGAGCAGGGGCCTCAGGTGGTGGCCAGCGGCATCTTCTTCGTCGGCGGCGGGAACAGCCCGTCCAGCCGGGCCAGCAGCTCGGCGCCGAGCGAGAGCGAGGCGGCCGCCAGGTTGTCGGCCTGCCGCTGGCGGTTGGCCGACATCGGGATCGCCACCACCCCCGCCTGGCGCACCGACCAGGCCAGTGCCAGGCGGGCGGCGGGCAGGCCGGCTTCTTCGGCCAGGCGGGAGAGCGCCGGGTGGGTGGCCAGCGCGCCCTGGTCGATCGGGCTGTAGGCCATGGTCATCACCCGCTGCCGGGCGTGCCAGGGCAGCAGGTCGAACTCGACGCCACGCGTGCCCAGCGAGTAGTAGACCTGGTTGGCGGCGCATCGCGGCCCGCCGGGTGCAGCGTGCAGCTCCTGCATGTCGGCTTGGTCGAAGTTGCTGACACCCCAGTGGCGGATGCGCCCACGCTGCTGGAGTTCGCACAGCGTGTCCACCGTCTCGGCCAGCGGCACGCCGCCGCGCCAGTGCAGCAGGTACAGGTCCAGCTGGTCGACACCCAGGCGTGCCAGGCTGCGTTCGCAGGCTCGGCGCAGCAGCGCGGCCGACGCATGCTGCGGGTAGAACTTGCTGACCAGGCGCAGCTCGTCGCGGCGCAGTCCGGCGCGCTGGGCGTCGGCCAGTGCATGGCCGATTACCTCCTCGGCGCCGCCCTCGCCGTACATCTCGGCGGTGTCGATCAGCCGATAGCCGATGTCCAGCGCATGGCGCACGGCAGCGATGTCGCGGTCGCGGTCGGTGCCGCGCTCGCCGAACCGCCAGCTGCCCAGGCCGATGCGCGGCCAGGCCTCGCCGCCGGGGCCGGGGGTGAACGGGGATTTATCATCGGCGACCATGCAAGCGGGCCCTTTCGATCTGGCGCAGGTGCGCCTGGCCAATGCGCTGGCCTTGTTCGACGAGTTCGTTCGCCAGACCGCCCGGCATGCCGATGCTGCCACGTTGCGCGGGCTGGAGCGGCGGTTTGCAGAGCGGCTGCAGATCCAGCCGAGCTACTGGAGCCAGATCAAGGGCCGTTCGCGTCAGATCGGCGAGCGCCTGGCCCGCCAGTTCGAGGTGCTCTGCCACAAGCCGCGCGGCTGGATGGACCAGCGCCATGACCTGCCCGCCTCGCCCGCCGGACCCGAGCCGCTGGCGCCGGCGGCCGCGCCCGACGAGTCGCTCCCCCGCGACGACGACGAGCGATTCATCGTCGGCCTGGTGCTGACCTACTACCGGCGCCACCCTCAGCGTGCGCGCACCCGGCTGCTCGACCTGCTGGGCGAGGTGCTGGTGCCGGTGGCCGCACCGGCCTCGGCGCCGCCCTCGGGCCCCCTGACCGTGGCGCACCGGCCGTCGCTGCCGCCGGGCGTGAGCCGGCCGCCTGCCGCGCCGCCGCCGGTCGACGAGCCTGCCGAGTTGTGGCGGCGCAGCCAATCGGGCGTGGCGCCGCTGAAGAAGAAGCGCTGACCCCGACGCCGGCCCGCGGTGCCACGGCGGCATCGATCACCGATTCGATGTGATGCAGATCACTTGCTCTGTGATAACGACGTGTTTATCATTCGTGCACGTTCGCTGTGATGAGCGTCCCCGTGAGGGGGCCCTTCATCCCGGCGGTGTCATCCACCTCACCCGGAGTCCCATGGTCCTCGCCCCGCTGTCCCGTTCGCATGCAGTCGCCGGCCGCGCCGTGCGAGGCCTGTCGAACCCGATGCCGAGTCCGGACCTGTGGACGTCCCGCGCCGACGCAGACCCTGGAGGCACGCGTCCGACGACGGCCTGACCGTCGCTGGATGTCGCCGCGGCCCGGGATGCGAACGCACCCGGGCCGCGGCGCTTTCAGGGCGGCGCAGCGGTTGCGGAGCTTGCCGCGCCCGAGCCTGTGCGCCGTTTCCCTGACCCATCCCGCCCCCCCGGAAGGAGACCCGATGAAGCTGACCCTCACCCTGGCACCGACCAAGCCGCGCAACCCGCTGGTCGCTCCGTCCCTGTTCCGCAAGGCCGGGCGCCACGAACGCGACCGCCACGCTGGCCGACATCAGAGCCGTTGCCAGATCGGCCGCGAGCTGTCGCAACTGGCGCGTGAACACCCTCGAACGAGCCCCTGATCCCCGCTGAAGGCCGGCCTGCAAGGCGGCCGAGGAGCCCATCATGCAAACGCTGGAGACGTTTCGCCCCCTGCCCGTGCTGCGCCTGCAGCCGGCGGGTACCGCCCGCCGCGCCGTGGCGGGCAGCCTCGAGGCTGCGGCCTTGACCCTGGGCCGCCTGGCGCGGCGCCTGATGCCCCGTGCCGCGGTGCGGGCTCAGGCCGAGCCGGTCTACGAGTTCTACGCCGAGTCGGGCGCGCCGGAAGGTGCGCTCTACATCGACGGCCAGCTCGTCGGCCTGATCGAAGGCGTCAACAGGCTGTGAAGGCCTGCGGGCGCCCTGCGGCCCGGCGTCGGGCCGCAGGGCCCTGCCTCCCGGGGCGGCGGCTCAACCGTGCCGGATCGCGACGGTCTTCAGCACCGAGAAGCCGTACAGCGCCTCGAAGCCCTTTTCGCGCCCGTGCCCCGAGCGCTTGACGCCGCCGAAGGGCAGTTCTATGCCGCCGCCGGCGCCATAGTTGTTGACGAAGACCTGCCCGCAGCGCAGCCCGCGGGCCATGCGCCACTGGCGAGCGCCGTCGCGCGTCCACACGCCGGCCACCAGCCCGAAGGGCGTGCCGTTGGCGATCGACAAGGCCTGCGCCTCGCCGTCGAACGGGATCACCGCCTGCACCGGGCCGAAGATCTCCTCCTGCGCGATGCGGTGCGCCGGGTCCACGTCCGCCACCAGCGTCGGCGGCACCCAGAAGCCACCCGCCGGCAGTGCAGCCGGCAGCGTGGCCTGCGCCGCCACCCTGAGCCCGCTGTCGGCGATCGCCGACAGGTAGCCGCCGACAAGCTCGCGCTGGCGCGCCGAGATCACCGGTCCGACGTCCAGGTCGTCGAGCGCCGGCCCGACGCGCAGCGCGCGGTAGCGCGCGGCCATTCGCTCCACCACCTGGTCGAACACCGGGCGTTCGACCAGGATGCGCGACGCCGCCGAGCAGGTCTGGCCGGCGTTCTGGATGCCGGCGTTGACGAGGAAGGGCAGGGCCTCGTCGAGGTCGGCGTCGGCAAACACGATCTGCGGGCTCTTGCCGCCAAGCTCCAGCGTCACCGGCGCCGCATGACGGGCCGCCGTGGCCTGCACCGTCATGCCCACCGCCACCGACCCGGTGAAGCTGATGTGCTGCACGCCCGGGTGGGCGGCCAGCGCCGCACCGGCTTCCTCGCCCAGGCCGGGCACGACGGACAGGGCGCCCGCGGGCAGGCCACAGCGCTCGGCGATGCAGGCGAACGCCAGCGCCGTCAGGCAGGCCTCCTCGGCCGGCTTGAGCACGCAGGCATTGCCCATGGCCAGCGCCGCGCCGACGCTGCGCCCGATGATCTGCATCGGGTAGTTCCAGGGCACGATGTGGCCGCTGACGCCATGCGGCTCGCGCAGCGTCAACGCGGTGTAGCCCTCGGCAGAGGGAATCGTCTGGCCATGCACCTTGTCGGCGGCGCCGGCGTAGAACTCCAGGTAGCGCGCCAGGGCGAGAGCGTCGTTGCGCCCCTGGCGCAAGGGCTTGCCCACGTCTAGCGCCTCGAGGCGGGCGAGCTCGTCGGCCTGCTCGAGCACTGCCTGCCCCATCTTCTGCAGCAGCCGCCCGCGCTCGCTGGCCGCCAGCCGCCCCCAGGGGCCCGCCAACGCGTCCTCGGCCGCCCGCACGGCAGCGTCGATGTCGGCGGCCGCGCCGCGCGCGATGCGTGCCAGCGGCGAGCCGTCGGAAGGGTTGACCAGCGGCAGCGTGCGTCCGTCGGCTGCCGGCTGCCAGCGATTGCCGATGAACAGGTGCGAAGTGTCGTCGGGCAGGGCGGTCGACTTCATGGTGCGGGCAGGAGCGGGCAAGGGCCGGCGCGGCGCGCGGCTTCGTGCATCATAGGCCGCGATGCTGCTGTTCCTGCTGCGCCGACTGCTGACCCTGGCCACCACGCTGGCGCTGGCCTCGGTGGTCGTGTTCGCGGTGCTCGAGCTGCTGCCCGGCAGCGCGGCCGAAGTGATCCTCGGCGACACCGCGACGCCGGAGGCCGTGCAGGCGCTGTCGCGACGCCTGGGGCTGGACCGGCCGGCGTTGCAGCGCTATGGCGACTGGGTCGGCGGCCTGCTGCAGGGCCGAACGGCCGACAGCATCAGCTACGGCGAGCCCACCTCGGGCCTGATCCTCGAGCGGCTGGCGGTCACCGCGCCGCTGGCCCTGCTGGCGATGCTTGTCACCACCTTGCTCGCGCTGTCGCTGGGCATCTATGCCGCAGCCCGGCACAACGGCCTGGCCGACCTGGGCGTGATGGCGGCCAGCCAGGTCGGCATCGCGATCCCCAACTTCTGGTTCGCCATCCTGCTGATCCTGCTGTTCGCGGTGAAGCTGCAGTGGGTCAGCGCCGGTGGCTTCCCGGGCTGGAGCGAAGAGGACGATGGCGGCCTGTGGCCGGGGCTGCGCGCGCTGGCCTTGCCGGCGCTGGCGCTGGCGCTGGTGCAGGCGGCCATCCTGGCCCGCGTCACGCGCTCGGCGGTGCTCGAGGTGATGCGCGAGGATTTCGTGCGCACGGCCCGGGCCAAGGGGCTGACGCGCCGCCAGGCCCTGCTGCGCCACGTGCTGCGCAACGCCATGATCCCGGTGCTGACGGTGATGGGCCTGCAGTTCGCCAACCTGCTGACCGGCACCATCGTGGTCGAGAACGTGTTCGTGCTGCCCGGCATCGGGCGGCTGGTCTTCCAGGCCATCGCCAACCGCGACCTGGTGGTGGTGCGCGACGTCGTCATGCTGCTGGCCGCCATGGTGGTGGCGGTGAACTTCGCCGTCGACGTGCTGTACGCGGTGGTCGACCCACGGCTGCGGCGGGGCCACACGTGAGCCCGGCGGCTGCTGGCGCAGGGTTCGCGCAGCGTGCATGGCGGCACCCGAGCTTCCTGGTCGGCGCCCTGCTCAGCGCGACGATGGCGGGCGCGGCCCTGTTGTCGTTGTGGTGGACGCCCTACCCGCCGGCCGAGATCGATGTGCCCTCCAAGCTGCAGGCGCCCAGTGCGGCGCACTGGCTGGGCACGGACAGCCTGGGCCGCGACATCGTCTCGCAGCTGCTGGCCGGCGCGCAGGCCAGCATCATGGTGGGCGTGATCGCGGTCGGCATCGGCCTGGTCGCCGGCGTGGCGCTCGGTTGCCTGGCCTCGGCGAGGCGCGGCTGGGTCGAGGAGGCGGTGATGCGCGCGGCCGATTTCACCTTTGCCTTTCCGGCGCTGCTGTCGGCCATCATGCTGACCGCGATCTACGGGCCGGGGCTGGTGATGAGCATCGTGGCCATCGGCATCTTCAACGTCCCGGTGTTCGCGCGCATCACGCGCGGCGCGGCCAACGCGGTGTGGGCGCGCGAATACGTGCTCGCCGCGCGCGCCGCCGGCAAGGGCGGCTGGCGCATCACGCGGGACCATGTGCTGCCCAACATCGCCAGCCAGCTGATCGTGCAGGCCACGATCGCCTTCGCGACCGCCATACTGGCCGAGGCGGCCCTGAGCTACCTGGGCCTGGGCACGCAGCCGCCGCAGCCGAGCTGGGGCCGCATGCTCAGCGAGGCACAGAGCCAGCTGTTCCAGGCGCCGCTGCTGGCCGTCTGGCCCGGCATGGCGATCGTGCTCGCGGTGCTGGGCCTGAACCTGATGGGCGACGGCCTGCGCGACCTGATGGACCCCAAGCTGTCCCGCAAGAGGTGAACGCCATGCGCATCGACTTCGTCTCCGACGTGGCTTGCCCCTGGTGCGCCGTCGGCCTGGCCTCGCTGGAGCGCGCGCTGGCTGCCATCGGCGAGGACTTCGCGGTCGAGCTGCACTTCCAGCCCTTCGAGCTCAACCCGGACATGGGACCCGAGGGCGCCGACGCGGCCGACTACCTGAAGGCCAAGTACGGCATGAGCGACGCGCAACGGGCGGCGGCGCGCGAAGGCCTGCGTGAGCGCGGAGCCGCGGTCGGCTTCGTGTTCGGCGAGCGCAGCCGTGTCTGGAACACCTTCGATGCGCACCGCCTGCTCGCTTTCGCCGCCGGCAGCGGGCGGCAGCAGGCCCTGAAGCGTGCACTGCTCGAGGCCTACCATGGACAAGGGCGCAACCCCGGATCCCACGAGGTGCTGCTCGAGCTGGCGGCGCAGGTCGGGCTGGACCCGGTCCAGGCCCGACGCGTGCTCCAGGGGGACGACCATGCCGCCGAGGTGCGCGCCGCCGAGGCTGAGCTGCAGCGCGCCGGCATCCATGCCGTGCCCTCGGTCATCGTCGACGGCCGGCACCTGATCCAGGGCGGCCAGCCGCCCGAGGTGTACGAGCGCGCGCTGCGCCAGATCGCGGCCCTGCCGGCTCACTGAGGCTCGCGCCAGGCCCCCCGCACCGGCGGCGATCAGCAGTCGCCTTGCCCCAGGCGTTCGATCACCAGCGGCCGGGTCGGGACTTCGCTGTCGGCGACGCGGGCCAGCGCCTGCAGCTGCTGCAAGGCCTGCTCGCCGCTGCGGCGGTCGGCGGCATGGACCTCACACCAGGGCTCGCCCGCCACCAGCCTGCTGCCCGGGGCGGCGATGCGCGCCAGGCCGACCCGCGGGTCGATGGCCTGGCCCGGCCGTACGCGGCCGCCACCGAGCGCGACCACCACCTGGCCGAGGGCGCGCACATCCATCGGCTGCAGCACGCCGGCGGTCGGCACCGGCACCGGCAGCACGAGCGGCGCGCGGGGCAGGCCCGCATCGGCGAGCACGTCGGCCGGGCCGCCAAGCGCGGCCACCATGCGGGCAAACCGTTCGGCCGCTGCGCCGCTGTCCAGCGAGCGCTGGAGCGCCTGCCGGGCGATCCCGAGGTCCGATGCCAGGCCACCGGTCAGCAGCAGCTCGGCGCCCAGCGCCAGCGTCAGCGCCAGCGTGCGTGGTTCACGCCCGGCGCCGGTGAGGAAGTCGACCGCGTCGCGCAGCTCCAGCGCGTTGCCCGCGGTGCGGCCCAGCACCTGGTCCATGTCGCTGACCAGGGCGGTGGTCGGCAGGCCGGCGCCGCAGGCCGTGCGCACCAGGCTTTGCGCCAGCTCGCGCGCGGCCTGCGGGGTCGACGCGAAGGCGCCGCTGCCGGCCTTCACGTCGAGCACCAGGCCCTGCAGCCCGGCGGCCAGCTTCTTGGACAGGATGCTGGCGGTGATCAAGGGCACCGACTCGACCGTGGCCGTCACGTCGCGGATGGCGTACAGCCTGCGGTCGGCGGGGGCCAGGTCGGCACTCGCGCCGACGATGGCGCAGCCCGCCACGCGCAGGCAGTCACGCAGCGCAGGCTCGCCGGGGTCGACCCGGTAGCCCGGCAGCGACTCGAGCTTGTCGAGCGTGCCGCCGGTGTGGCCCAGCCCACGGCCGCTGATCATCGGCACCCAGGCGCCGCAGGCGGCCAGCATCGGCGCCAGCATCAGGCTGAGCTTGTCGCCGACGCCCCCCGTGCTGTGCTTGTCCAGCACCGGCCCGGTGGCGTCCGGCCAGGCGAGCACGCGGCCGCTGTCGCGCATGGCGGCCGTCAGCGCCACCGTTTCCGCCCTGTCCATGCCGCGCAGCAAGATGGCCATCGCCATCGCTCCGGCCTGGGCGTCGCCCCAGCTGCCGTCGGCCAGCCCTTGTGCGAAGCGGCTGATGCAGTCGGCCGGCAGCGCCCGGCCGTCGCGCTTGCAGGCGATCAGCGCGGCAGGATCAGGCAAGGGTGGAAGTGAAGCGCAGGGGGCGGCCGGCATGCCGGCCAATGTAGCGCGGGCAGGCGGGGGGCGCCGGCGTCGTCCCTCGACCTGAGGAGGCGGCGCGGCGCAGAGCCCTCGGCCGGCCTTGACCCCGAGGCGGCACGCGTCAAGACTCGGATCCCTGCAGGCAAGCGGCCTGCAACGAGGAGATCCGATGCTCGAGATCAGGGATGCGCGCATCCAGTCCGGCAGCTACGGCCAGCGGTCGCAGCCGGTCGATACGCTGGTGCTCCACTACACCGCACTCGACCTCGAGGCCTCGCTGCGCGTGCTTCGCCACCGCGGCGTCAGCGCGCACTACGTGCTGGCCGAGGATGGCGTGGCGTACAAGCTGCTCGAGAACCACGAGGTCGCCTGGCATGCCGGGGTTTCGATGTGGCGCGGGCGCAGGAACGTCAACGCGCGCTCGATCGGCATCGAGATCGTCAACCTCGACGGGAATTCGCACGACTACCCGCCGGCACAGGTCGCGGCACTGGTCGAGCTGTGCCACCATGTGCTGGCGCAGAACCCCGGCATCCGCCCGCGGGACATCGTCGGCCACTCCGACGTTGCCCCCAGGCGCAAGGTCGACCCGGGCAGCCGCTTCCCCTGGCAAGCGCTGGCCGCGCAGGGGGTGGGCCTGTGGCCTGCGGAACCAGCGATGCCGCAGGACGCCAGCGAGGCGGAACGGCAGGCGCTGCTCCAGGCCTGCGGCTACGCCCACCCGCATGGCTACGGCACGCGCGGCGACAGCTTCGTCTTCGTCGACGACCCCGACTCGCCGCCCCCGGGCGTCAGCCGGGTCGTGCGCGTGGCGACGCGCGACATCCTGCGCGCCTTCCAGCAGCACTACCTGCCCGCGACGGCCAGCGGTGAGCCGACCCCGGCCACGATAGGCGTGTTGCGCGCGCTGGCCGCGATGCAGTAGCGGGCCGCATCGGCCGGCCCGCCGCCCGTCACCTGCACAGGCGCACGAGAGAGCCGTCGGGCTGACCTGGCCGCCCACCCCCAACGCCCGCAGACCCCTGCCATGCCGATCCGCATCGTCCGCCTGGGCAGCGCCCGCCACCCCGACGAAGGCCCGCGCATCGGCACCGTGCGCCGGCCACCGCGCGGCGTGCCGAAGGCGGAGTTCGCCCGCCGCGACTGGTACGACTGCTGGTTCCCGCAACTCGCGCCGAGTGCCGAGACGATGAAGATCGGCCAGGCCGCGCAAGGCGAGCGCGACTGGGCCTCTTTCGTGCGCCGCTACCGCGCCGAGATGGCCGCGCCCGGGGCGGCGCAGGCGCTGTCCTTGCTGGCAACGCTGTCCCGGTCCTCCAGCTTCTCGGTCGGCTGCTATTGCGAGCAGGAGGCGCGCTGCCACCGGTCCGTGCTGCGGCAACTGCTGCAGGCCCAGGGGGCGAGCCTGGTGCCCTGAGGGCGCTCGTTGCCCTCTGCCTCAGGCGCGCCGACGACGCGCTCGGTCACCTCGACGGCGGCAGGGTCAGCGCGCCTCGATCAGCGCATGCCAAGGCTGCGCAGCGCCGCCAAGATGCGCTCCCGCGCGTCCACGTAGCGCGGCGTGGTACCTGGCAGATGGCCCAGCAGCACCGCGCTGTCGAACGCCGGGTGCCGGGCCGCGAACTCGTCCCAGGCACGCTGCGCGGCCTCGCGCTCGCCCGACTCGGCCAGCACCGCGGCATGGATAGGCGGCCAGCTCAGGCTGGGGTTGGTGCGCTGCGCATCCTCGCTCCACTGCCGTGCCAATGACGGGCGGCCGGCGATGTAGTGCGCCAGCGCGATCCGGTTCTGCCAGACCGCCCGGAAGGACTCGCGCGGGCTCATGCGCAAGGCCTGTTCGAGCGCCACGATGGCCTCGTCCGGGCGGTCGTTGAAGAACAAGGCCGGGCCGAGCGAGCCAAAGGCATGAGCATGGCGCTGGCGCTGTGTCCAGCTCTCGGCGATGGCCAGCATGCGTGGCCAGTCCTTTTGCCGAAAAGCAGCAATCACCCGAGCCTGAAAACCGTAGAAGCTTTCCGGATCGATCGCCTCGATGCGTGCTCCGGCTTCGGCAATGCGCCGGCGCGCCGCGTCGCTGTCGCTCAGCCAACCGTTCATGTCGGCATGCAGCCGCGTGTAGCCGACCCCGCCCCAACCGTGCAGGTTGGCGGGGTCCGCCGCGACGGCCCGGTCGAAGAACGCCATCGCGGCCAGCACATTGGCCCGGGACATGCCGCGTTGCCACAGCGCGATGCCCTGCATGGCGAGGTCGTCTGCGGTGACCTGCGCCGGGGTCAGCCGGGCCGCTCGCGCCGCGCTCGACTGGTAGATCTCGTTGACCAGCAGCCGCGCCAGCCGTTGAGTGAACTCCCCCAGGAGCCTGGGCAACTCGGCGCGGTCGGCCGCCAGGCTGTCCACCCAGCGCTCGGCGCCCGACTCGCCGTCCACCAGGGAGAGGTTCAGCTGCACGCGGCCGTCGGCATACCGCACGCTGCCGCGCACGACCCAGCGCACTCGCAGCTCGCGCGCCACCTCGCGCGGGTCGAGCTGGCGGTCGCGATAGGTCAGCGCGGTATCGCGCGAGATCACCATCGTGTCGTAGATCCGGCTGACCTCGGTGATCAACTCGCCCAGCAGGGCGTCGGCAAACCACGCCGTGTCGGCAGGCCCCTGTGTGGCCAAGGGCAGCACGACCAGCGACAGGGTCGGGCGGGCGTCGGCGGCGCTGGCTGCGGGTCGGTGCACCGCCAACCAGACGGCCGCAGCCACCAGGCCCGCCAGGAGGCACGCCACGAGGGCCGGCCAGGCCCGGACCTGCGGGCGGCCGGCCTCGGTGCTGCCGCCCGGTGGCGTGCCTGGGCTGCCGTTCGACTGCCCGGCAGGCGGTCCACCCGTTGCCGGAGCAGGCGAAGCGACCGCGGGTTCCTGCGGCACCAGCATGTAGCCGCGACGCGCCACGTTTCGCACCCGGCTGTGGTCGTCGTCGCCAAGGACCCGCCGGATGTCGGCCACCGCGGCGGCCAGAGACCCTTCGCCGACCACCACGTCGGGCCAGACCAGGCGCATCAGCTCGTCCTTGCCCACCACCTGGCCGGCCCGCTCGCCGAGCACCCGCAAGACCGCCAGCGCCTGCCGGCGAAGCGGCGCCGGGCGCCCGTTGGCGTCGAGCAGCTCGCCCTGCACCAGGTCCAGGGCA
>Ga0209573_1001108_pt1 | contig 44696 bp, 34 predicted proteins | sample TNRBio252014_DNA_FD_185870 | JGI IMG/M metagenome (GOLD analysis project Ga0209573, IMG submission 185870) | Wastewater treatment Type I Accumulibacter community from EBPR Bioreactor in Madison, WI, USA - TNR Reactor_6/25/2014_ DNA (SPAdes)... | ecosystem: Engineered > Bioreactor > EBPR >...
GACCGCAAAGGAAGGCAGATTCACTTGGCGTCCTTGGCGTCTTTGCGTGAGAATCGTGAACTACTGAATCTGCCTCTCCTGGCTGCCAAACCAGTGCAATGCCGCAAGGGCTGCGCTGGTTTTCTTTACCCAGGCCGTAACTATTCAGCCAGAGGTGCCGGGCACTTGAATCTGCGCTTGTACGGATGTCCGCAACCCCGCCTCAAGCCCACAAATCGATCGCAAGTGCCCGGCACCTGAATAGTTACCCCAGGCCTATCGAATCAACGTCAAACACACCCACAGCGATTGCTCCGCGTCGTGCAGGGGAGACATTGGTTCGGAACACAGTTCAGCCCCCAATATGAATAAATGCAATTGATAGTTCAATGTTTTGAAGTTCCTCTTGACAAAACAAGAAACATGTGTTAATATTTTGTTGAAAATAGCCAATTCATCAGGATGTGTTCAAAATGGGTTGAGCCTGCGTAGGACGATTTTCCAAATCGTCCGCCTCACGGCCGCAAGAACGGACGATTTGGAAAATCGTCCTACGAGCCGGAGGGGGACTCAACCAAGTTTGAACACACCCAATTCATCAGCGGCGCCTGCCGGCGCCTGCCTTGCTTCAGGATCTGGACCGGCCAGACGATCTCGTTGGAGGTGTTATGAACAAGTTTTCGGGTAAATGCCCGGTCTGTGGCCAGGAGATGACCATCACCCGACTGCACTGCCGGGCCTGCGACAGCGCTCTCGAAGGCCAGTTCGAGCCGACCCGTTTTGCGCGCCTGACCGGCGAACAGATCGACTTTCTGGAGCTCTTCGTGCGCTGCCAAGGCAAACTAAACTGGGTCGGCGACGAGTTGGGCCTGTCCTACCCCACCGTGCGCGGCCGGCTCAACGACTTGATTCGCGGCCTGGGATTCGAGATTCTCGATGAGCCGCCGGCCGAAACCCGCCAGCGCAGCGCGCAGCAGCGCCAAGCCGTGTTGGAGGACCTGGCCGCCGGCAAGCTCAGCGCCGACGAAGCCATTGCGCTGCTCCAGACCGAACGCTAGAACGATGTGAGACAACAGGAGAAACGAGACCATGACTAACAGCAGTGAACAGTCTGCCGGCAACGGCAGCGCCGGCTTCGCTATCGAGCGCGGCGAGGACTGGATGCGCTTCAGCGCCGACCTGGGCCAGATGTGCCAGACCATCGGCGAACAGGTGCGCCGCACAGTGGCTGAGATCGACGTCGACGCCATCATCGAGGAGGTGCGGCGCGCGCTGGCCGACGTGACAGCCGAAGCACGCGAGGCCGCCGACAACTTCCGCAGCTCCCAGCGCTGGAGCGGCCCCACCCGGGTGCGGGTGGATATCCAGGCGGACGCGCCCAGCCAGCAGGCGACCCGTCCGAACCTGGACGCGGAGCGCATGGCCGTGTTGGATCTGTTGGCGCAGGGTCGCATCAGCGCCGAGGAGGCAGCCAGGCTGCTGGACGCGCTGGGCGACTAACCTAACCTGCTCCAGCCGCGGTGACTTGCCAAAACCGCTAAGCTGTGTCATCATACCGCCATTCCTGTTCGCAATCTGGCATCGCAATGAGCGCTCAGCTAGCAATCGACCAACGCACCTCCTACCGTGGCCTGCGCCCGCTCGACCCCCGCAAGGACCTCAACCAGGTGGCTGACCTGATCGAGGAGGCCTTCACGGGCGAGCTGGAGCCGGGCGGCATCGCTGCCCTGCGCGATCTGCGCGTGCTGTCCCACATGGGCCCCCTGGTCGGCCTGATGGCCCGCTCCGATCCCTATCTGGAAGACGTGCTGGGCGGCTTTGTGTGGATCGAGGATGATCGGGTGGTCGGCAACGTCACCATCCAACGGCTCGACGCCTACGGCACCCGCTGGCAGATCGCCAACGTGGCTGTGACCAAGGCCTATCAAAACCGCGGCATCGGGCGAGCGTTGGTCGAGGCCGCGCTGGAACGGATCGCCGATCGGCGCGGCAGTTGGGCCGTCCTGCAAGTGCGCTCGGACAACCCCATCGCCAAGGGGCTGTATCAACAGTTGGGCTTTGAGGGCCTGACCGAAGACGTGCTGATGCAACTCGATCGGCCCCCGTCGCAGGTGACGCCTGTGGAGCCGCCTGCTGGGCTGCACCCCTATCGCCACGACCAGTGGCAGGCCCGCTACACGTTGGAGTCCGCCTGCCGCAGCACTCTCGCCCAGTGGTGGCGGCCGGTGCGCTCACACGACTTCATGCAGTTGGCGGAAAGCCGGCTGGGCGAAAAGTTCTGGGAGGCGCTGGGACGCAACCGGATACGCCGCTGGGTCATTCAGGGCGAGCACGGCCTGGCGGCCTGGCTGTCGATTGACGCCTACCGCTGGCAAGGCATCCACCGCTTGGCCTTTGCCGTACACCCCAGTTGCCGCGGGCAAGTGGAGCAGGCGCTGGTCGACTATGCACTGCTGTTTCTGGCGGATTACCCGTGCTGGCCCGTGCGCGTGGAGCATCAAGGTGAGCATCGCGAGCTGGTTCAGGCGCTGGAGGCGGCCGGCTTTCGTATGGTGCGCAACCACCTGGCGATGCGCTTCAAGCTGACAGCTTCCTGAGCGGCGCGCTGTTCAGGCGCCTGAAGCGTCGTGCAACCGCCCTTGCCAGCGAGCAGGAGACAGAACTATGGCGACGAGCGAAGAGAGACTACGCATTTTGAAGATGGTAGAGCAAGGACAGATCTCGGCCGAAGACGGCTCCCGCCTGCTGGAGGCGTTGAGCAGTGGAGAGCGGCGGCGCGCGCAGGTTTCAACGCCCCCTGGCGCAGCAACCGGCTCGGGCCGCTGGCTGCGCGTGCGAGTCACCGATGCCCGCACCGGCCGCAACAAAGTCAACGTCACCATTCCCATGGGGCTGGTGGACGTGGGCCTGAAGATGGGCGCCCGCTTTGCGCCTGAGATGGAAGGGTTTGATCTGGCTCAGCTCTCTGAGCTAGTCAAGTCTGGGGCGACCGGCAAGCTGGTCGAGGTGCAGGACAAGGAAGATGGCGAGCTGGTGGAGATCTTCATCGAGTGATTAGTCTCCCATGACCCACAAACGCCAACGGACCGGCTGCTCAGGCGAGCGCCGGTCCGTTGGCGTTTTCAGACCTGGAAGCTGCCGATGATTTGCAGCTCCGGTGTGTTATGGCGGGTGAGCACCAGACCCAGGCTGTAACGAGCGCCGCCGTCAGGCATGTGGAACTGAAAAGCGCCGTCGGCGTCGACGCGGCCGCTGGCAACCAATCCATGGGGGCCAAACAGGCGCACGGGCGCATCATGCCAGCACGTGCAGGTCTCATCGACCGACAAGCGGCCATGCAGCTCGTTGTCGACCGCGCTCAACGCCACCAGGAGCGTGTGGGGCGAGTCGCCAATGCGGCACTCTGCGCTCTCCAGCAGCCATTCGTTGCTACAGGAGACCAGGTTGACACGGCTGGATCCCACTTGCAGCGTCTCGCGGGCTGCGGCCAGTACAGCGCCGAAAGAGTCGGCCTGCGCGCGGCAGGCAGCGCACGCTTTCAGGTGCGCGGCCAGCTCAGCATCGCTCTGGCCGAGAGCGTATAGAATCAGGCGCTGATTGGGAGCGTGCCATGAGGTTGATGCCGCGGTTGTCATCTAATTGTCATGCCTCTTCACCAAACTTATACGAAAAAAGCACGGAATTGTGTCACGTATCACGAGGCTTTGCAGGCGACTTTCATGACTCACGGGTTGTGCGCCACGGGTTCAACCGCTTCCCCACCGATATGCTCGCCGAAATCAATCAGGGGGGACACAATCGAGATCAAATGTGGAGAAGCTGTTGCAGCATGGGATTGCTGTGTAGCGCTTCGACGATCTGCACCTTGGCCGCCAACAGATCGGTCAGGGTGGGAAAGAACGCAGGGTAACGCTGTAGCAACTGGTCATCAGTCCACCCATCGAGAATCGCATGCTGGAGCACGAGACCAAGCCGCTCATCGTCAGCAAGCACCACAAGCTGGATGTAACGATTCAAGATGAAAGGGGACTTGCGCAAGCGTCGGACCAGTCGCGTCCGAATGACCTCGACCTCGCCTGGGCTGAATCTGTCGGGATAGATCCCATACAGTTTGCGGGGCGGCAAGCGTTCCAGAAAATAGCCGCGAAAGACCAGCCACTCGCTTTCATTGGTAATGATCTGATCCCCGATCTCCCGCAGCAGGCCCTCCAGCGACTCGTCTTCTGCCATCGCCATGTCAACGCTCTGGGAGCGTAGGTCCGGCACCGTGCGGATTCTCTGCTCCAGGTGAGCGGCTTCCTGGTCTGTCGAAGGCTCGATGATCTTAGGCACTCGCCGCCGGGCCGTATCCATGATGAAGTTGTTGACCATGCGGCGCAGATAGCTCATCAATTGGCTCATGGTCTCGAAGTTGAAGGTTCTGGCCGCCTCGGAGTTGGCAAAGCGCAGCCATATCTCCTGAACGATCTCCTCCTCGGTAAAAGCGCTGCGGATCACCGCGCCGTGACGGCCGTGCAGCCAGCTTCGCACCCATTTGAGGATGTAATGCTCGCCGAGAAATTCCTCCGTGCTGTAGGCGGTGTAGATGAAGGCCCAGGCGGTCTCGTCATGATCCTGGACGGCGCGGCGAAACAGCTCCAGGCAGTAGCTGTCATCACCGGCCTGGCGCGTGCGCAGGTAAGTCACAGTCGTAGAGTGACAACACTGAATCAGTTCGTCTAGCGCAAGCGATCGCAGGTTGGTCATAGAGACCACTATTCTTGCTCGGCAGCCGGAGAAGCTGCGGGTTACTGTACGTGCCCCAACGTCTTTGTGAAGACTCAAGATGCTGGTGGAATCATAGATTGCGCCAAACGCCAGTCGTTGACCAGCCACAACGGAGCATAATTATAGCGCAACTGTCCGAATTAGCGCAAACGCTACTCCAGTGGACCAATGCAGCCGGGCGCCGGTGGGTCTGCGACAGTCACGAAGCGCCTTTGTTTAGAGGGTTACCATCCACCGGTCGGGCGGTCTCCGACCGAGCCCGCTCGCCATGCTGTTTCTGGTCAGCCACCCATGCGCTGGGCACACAACCGTTGATGAAAACGGCGGGCTCGGTCGGAGACTGGCCCGAACGGCTATTTCCAGGTCAGGTACTAAGAAAAAGGGCAGCGCACTGGCTGCGCTGCCCTGGGAAACACTGTTGAGGGGACGGCCTCTTACGCCGCCATGGCTTGCCGCTGCAACTGCGGGCGGAACTTGTAGCTGTAGACGATGATCCCCTCATCGCCCTGCTCGTTCAGCTTGCGCGTCACCATCTCCACCGGCATGCCGATCTTGACCTGGTCGGGCATGACGTCGGTAAGCTGGGCCGTTACCATCGGGCCTTCATCCAGCTTGACCAACGCCACCGGGTAAGGTGCAAAGGCCTCGAAGCCTGTGGGTGGGTCGAACACCGTCGTATAGGAATAGACTGTGCCGCGGCCGCTCAGGGCGAATTCCTTCTGGGCAGGCTCGGCGCAGTGAGGGCAGACATCGCGCGGCGGAAAGATCGCGTTATGGCAATAGTCGCAGCGCTCCCCCACCAGGGCGTAGCGTTGTTTGCGGGTTCGCCAGCTTCTTGCAACAGACATAATCGTAAGCTCCTTCTGGTTTTTTATCTATCAAAGGCGCTGAGTACGCTGCGAAGTATTGAGGTGCGCGGCGCTCAAAAGTGCCGGGCGCCTATGAGCAGTTACTTCGTTTACGCGTTACTGAGTCTATAACCCTGCGTGCAGCCGGCCAGCCTGCGCATAGCCGGTAAGTTCACGGCGCCTGAAGTTTCGTTGCTGTTCCGGCAGCAACAGGAACGAAATCTCGTTATCTACGCTGCGGATTTTATCACAGTTCCTGCGCCAAAAGCTACCGAGCTGCCACGCTGGCAGCGCCCGATCGCACCATGATAGCTTTTGACAGTCGATTTTGGATGTCAAATCACCGTTCTTGGCCGTAGAAAGCCGCCTGCGGTACCACCAAACGCCAGGCGGCAATCTATTCAGCGACCAGAATATGGGTCAGGATCGTCGCTCCGCTGCCGCCGATGTTCTGCGTCATGGCGATGTTGGCATCCTGCACCTGGTTCGGCCCGGCCAGCCCTTGTAGCTGCAACGTGGCCTCCACCACCTGGTAGACCCCAGTGGCGCCCACGGGATGGCCGCGCGCCTTGAGTCCCCCCATCGTGGCTATGGGCACACGCCCTTCGATGGTGATTTCCCCTTCCTCGGCCAGGCGCACGCCGCGACCCCGCTCCGCAAAGCCGTTGGCCTCCAGCGACAGCGCTGCCATGATGGTGAACGCGTCATGCAGCTCGAACAGGTCGATGTCGTCCTTGGACAGGCCCGCCTGCTGGAAGGCCTTGCGGCTGCTGATTTGCGCCGCCTCCAGCCACAGCGGGTCGCGCCGGTCGTGGACGGCCAGGCTGTCGGTGGCCACGGCCGAGGCGGCTACGCGCACGGGCCGGCGGCCGTTGTGCAACGCCCGCGCATAGTCCTCCGACACCAGCACCAAGGCAGCCGCCCCGTCGCAGATGGGCGAGCTGTCCATCAGATTGATCGGGTCGGCAATCATGGTCGCCTTGCGATAGCCCTCCAGCGTGATCGGGCTAGGGAACATCGCGTTGGGGTTGCCGGCTGCATTCTGATGGGCGTTGACCGCAAAATAGCCGAACGCGCCGTGGGGAATGTCGTATTCGTGCATGTAACGGCGCATCAGCAGCGCATTGAGCGCCACAAAGGAGACGCCTTCAGCCGCTTCGTACTCTTGATCCGCCGCCATGGCCAGCCCGGCCGTGGTCTCACGGCCGATGGTGTCGGTCATCTTCTCGACCCCAGCCACGATGACTACGTCGTGCAAGCCGCCGGCCACAGCCATGTAGCCGGTACGCAGCGCGGCCGCGCCCGACCCACAGGCCGCTTCGACCTTGTAGGCCTCGATGCCGCGCAGCCCCACAAAGTCGGCTACCAGCGCGCCCAGGTGCTCCTGGCCCACCAGCACGCCCGACAGCATGTTGCCGACGTAAAGCGCATCCGCGCGTTCGATCGCGGCGTCGCGCAGCGCAGGGATGATCGCATCATGCGCAATGTGCCGCAGCGACCGCTCCCACTGCTCGCCCACAGGCGTCTGGCCAATGCCAGCGATGTATACAGGTCTCATGGAGTTTTGTTCCTCGAGTGGGTGCATCGGTAGAGGGGTAGATTGGTAGATTGGTAAATTGGTCGGATACGTCGCGCATGATCCTGTCTGGCCACCTGCTCGATGTTTCTACCGGCCTACCAATCTACCACCTTACCAGTCTACCAATCTACCAACCACCAACCTACTTCATCAACAACTTGCCCCGCATGCGGGCATAGGTCGCGTAGTCGATCTCGACGCGGCGAGCGATGTAGTCCAGGGTCTGGGGCGCACGGTTGCGGGCGGCTTCGATGCGCTCGGTCACTTCCAGCGAGAACGCGTCGCTGCCCGCGCCAGAGCCGAAGGAAACCACCAGCACCCGGTCGCCGGGCCGCGCCTCGTCCAACACGGCCGTCATGCCCACCAGCGAGGAGCCGGCGTAGGTGTTGCCGATGCGGCCCACCAGCAGGCCAGCCTGGTATTGCTCCGGCTTGAAGCCCAGCAGCTTGGCCGCACGCTGGGGGAACTTGACGTTGGGCTGGTGCAGTACCACGTAGCGATAGTCGGCTGGCTTCCTGCCCAGCTCCTCCAGCATAATCTGCGCCGCGTTGGTGACATGATGGAAGTAGGCCGGCTCGCCGGTGAAGCGCTGGCCGTGGCTGGGATAGTGCGCGTGCGCGCGACGCCAAAAGTCGGGCGTGTCGGTCACATAGGAAACCGACGCCTCGACGACAGCCAGGCTTTCTTCGGCCGGGCCGATCAGAATGGCTGCGCCGCCGGCCGCGGCCGTGTACTCCAGCGCATCGCCCGGCCGGCCCTGCGCCGTGTCCATGCCGATGCTCAGCGCATAGGGCGCCATGCCAGAGCCGACGAAGGCGATTGCAGCCTGCATGGCCTCGGTGCCGGCCTTGCAGGCGAACTCCCAGTCGGCCGCCTGGGTTAGCGGCACGATGTCCAGCGCCTCGGCCACGATGGTCGAGGTGGGCTTGACCGCGTAGGGATGCGACTCGCTGCCCACCCAGACGGCGCGAATGCGCTTGGGGTCGATCTGGGCGCGCGCCAGCGCGTTGCGCGCGGCTTCGATGGACATGCTGGCCGTGTCCTCGTCCAGGCCGGCTACTGCCTTCTCTTTGATGGGCAGCTCGGCGTCGCGGCCGCTCCAGACGCGGGCGACCTCGCGCGCCGGCAGGCGGTAGATGGGCACGTAAGCCCCATAGCCGGCGATGCCCACGGGCCGGTTCGGGCGCAGCAAAACGCTATCTTTGACTTCGGTCATAGTTCGATACTCTTGCACCTTGCTCAGTCAAGCCACTTGGCTGCCTTCGCAGTGTCAGCGAAAGCGAACTTTGGGACTGCGAAGCTCTTAGCTAAGATGGCCTGTCAGTTCAGCCACAATCTCGGCCGCACGCGCTGCACGGATCTGTCCCTCGGCGCGCAGCCGAGCAGCCACCTGCTCGACCAACTCGTCCGGCGCGCCGGCGGCCAACGCCACGTGGCGGGCGTGCAGCGCCATGTGGCCGCTTTGGATACCCTCAGTCGCCAGCGCCCGCAGGGCTGACAGGTTCTGCGCCAACCCCACAGCCGCCATCAGCTCGGCCAGCTCGCGCGCCGAGGCTACGCCCAGGATCTTGAGCGCCACCTGGGCTGCGGGGTGGACTCTGGTCGCGCCGCCCACGATGCCCACCGCCAAAGGCAGCTCAATGCGCCCAGCCAATGCCGGCTCGTCCCCATCTGTGACTACCCGCCAGTCGGTCAGGGCGCGGTACTGGCCATCGCGCGCGGCATAGGCGTGGGCGCCGGCCTCCAGCGCGCGCCAGTCGTTGCCGGTGGCGATGGCGACCGGATCGATGCCGTTCATGATGCCCTTGTTGTGGGTGGCGGCGCGGTAGGGGTCAGCCCAGGCGAAGGCGTTGGCTTCTGCGACGCCGCGCGCCACCTCGACAGCCTCCAGATCGCCGCCGGCAAAAACGCTCACGGGAATCCGGCACGTGGCCCAGGCCAGGCGGCGATCGCTCAGATTGCTCAAGATGCGCAGCCTGGCCCGCCCGCCTGTGAGCGATTCTAGCAGCGGAGCGGCGACCTCGGCCGCGCTGTTGACCGCATTGGCGCCCATCGCGTCGCGGCAGTCCAGCAGCAGATGTACGATGGTCATCGGTCCCACCGGGGTGTCAGGCAACTGGCGCACCTCGACGCCGCGCAGACCGCCGCCAGCCCGCAGGATCGAGGGATGCAGCGGGTCGATCAACGCGGCCAGTTGCTGTTGTGCGGCCAGCACAGCCTGCGCGGCCCGCTCCGGGTCGGGCACATCCAGCAACTGCACTTGGCCGATCATGACCGGCTCGCTGCTGCCAGCCGCGAAGCCGCCGCCGGCCCGCGCCAGGCGGGCCGCGTTGCTGACGGCTGCGATCACCGAGGGCTCCTCGACGACCATCGGTACCAGGTAGTTGCGGCCGTTGACCAGGAAGTTGGCGCCCAGCCCCAGCGGCAGGGCAAACAGTCCCAGCGCGTTCTCTACCATGCGATCGGCCTGTTCGACGCTGAGGCCCGCGCGCAGGGCAGCCAGATCGGCGTCACTCAGCTCAGCCCATGCCGCCACCGTGGCCAATCGCTCACGAAGCGTCTGGTTGTAGAAACCGCTCAAGCGGGATGTGGGTCTTTCGCTCATGGTTCTGTTGTCACACAAAAACGTCCCACGGCCTCAGGGGTGTGGGAGCGCGGCGTGGCTTTGCGTCACTTGTTACGATGCACACTATAACAGATCGTCTCTTCCAAAAGCTATCAGACTTGGCGCGGGGCTGAAGGCTGGCAGTAAATGGTGAGACGCCCTACCGCTGGCGGCTACGGTCCCCCTGGCACGCCGGCAAAGGCTGCCACCGCGGCGCTGAGGGGGCTAAGCCAGACCTCTGGATAGAGGGCTGGCAGCAGGATCGCCGCCAGGCCAAACGCAGCCAGCGCGATCATGATGCGCTCTTCTCGTTCCAACAGCAGGTTGTTCAAGGGCCCCAGCAGCGCGCTCAGGCTGCGAATCAGGCCAAGGGCCAGGCCGAGCGCGCCGGCCAGCACGACGACCGCCTGCAGCCAGTCCTGGCTGCCCAGCGCCTGCATCAGCGCCCACTGGCCGGCAAAACCAGCCGTCAAGGGCATCCCGGCCAGGCTCAACACGCCCAGCAAAAAGGCCGCCGCTGTCCAGGGCAGGCGCGTGCCCAGGCCCTGAATGTGGGCGAAGTCGGTCTGGCTGCCAGCGCGCTGGCGAATGACGGCCAACCCGTAGGCCGAGACCAGCATCGCCACGCCGCGCGCGATCAACAGCAGCCAGACCAGGGCCCACGACCCGCGCGCGCCCAGGCCAACCGAAATCAGCACGGCGCCGTAGGTAAAGAGGGCCGCGTAGCTCCACAGCCGGCTGATGTTGGCCTGCACCCCGCCCGCCAGCCCGGCCCACAGACAGGTGACCATGCCGCCGTACAGCAGCAGCTCGCCCAAGCGCAGTGTTGGCAAGGCGTAAAAGAGCGTGGCGCCTTGCAGCCACTGGTATTGCACCAGCAGCCCTTGCAGCAGGGTGATCGCCGTTGCCGCCAAGGCGGTCAGCAGCCAAGCTGCCACCAGCGGAGGCGCTTCCTCCCCCAGGCTGACGGCTGGACCATGCAGCGGCCAAGGCGCCAGCAGCAGCAGCAAGCCGATGCTGGCCAGTTGTCCGGCCAGTTGCAGCGCCTGGCCGCTTTCCGGGTCCAGCGGCGCCTGGTCCACGTACCACGCCGCGGCCAGAAAGAGGGGGATGGCCAACACCGGCAGCCACAGCGCGCGCACTGCGCCACGCGTGCTGCCCTGGCGGCCGGCCTGGACTACGAAGGCGGCCACGGACACGACTGCGACCAGCAGGATCGGCGCCAGCCAGGCCGGTTGAATGGTCAACACCGCGCCGAAGAGGCTGAACAAGACCAGGCCGAAGGGGAAAAAGGTGCGGCCTTGGGACACGCGCCAGGCGCCCAGATAGGCGGCAGCCAGCGTTAAAGCCAGCCAGCCCAGCACCCATTGAGCCGTGGGCTGCATGGCGAAGCTTTGGCCCAGCAACACCACCGGCGCGTTGACCCGCACAACCCGGCCGAGAAACAATACGGCCTCGCCGTTGGGCCAGCGCCACAACAGCAAGCCCAAGGCCAGCGCGGCCGCGCCGGCCAGTGCGCTGGAGGGCAGCGGCCAGCGGCGCAACAGGTAAACCAACAGCGCAGCCAGCAGGGGCAGGGTCAGCACCACCACGACGCCGGACATCAGTCGCTGCCCCCTTGCTCGTTGCTCCAAAGCGGGCCGCGCGCGATCATCAAGTAACCGGTGGCCAGGGCCACCAGCAGCTCGACCGAGCTGAGCAACCAGATCAGCCAGGCGTCCTGCTGCAGGGCCGCGAGCATCAACTGCGTGGCTGCCAGCCAGAGCAGCAAAGCCACGCCAGCCTGCAAGGCTTCATCTCCCAGGGCAAGCGCCAGCAGCCCAAAGGCTCCCAGCCAGATCACTACAAAGCGCGCATCGGTTGGCAGCGCCGGCAGGGGCAGCCTGGGACGCAGGGTCAGGATCAGCACCGCTACGGCCAGGACGATCAAGGTGCGAAAGAGGGTGGTGGATGCCAGCGGGCGAGCTTCCACTCCCTGGCTGTGCTGGAAAGGCAGGAAACTGCCGCCCCAGCCGGCCTGCTGGGCGGAAATATACCAGATGACGGCTGCCAGGCCGCCGACTACGACGCGCAACAGGGCCCATTGGGGCGGCAGCAGGCTGGCGGTCAGCACGGCCAGGCCGGCGTAGACGACCATCAACATGGCCAGCACCAAACGCCAGTCGCGCGCAGCGACCAGAACAATCACGCTCAGACTGAGGGCCAACAGCAAAGGAGTGCCGGCCAGCCGATCGGTTTGCTGAAACAACGTCTCTAGGCTAGGGAAAGGGGGAAGCGGTTGCATCACAGGAATTCCAGGCGGCGTCAGACTACAGTTGCACGACCAGGACAGCCAGCAGCAGCGCCAATACGACCCAGCCGAGGTAGCCCTCGCCCTCGACGACCAGCAGCGCGTTGCGCCAGCCCAGCTCGATCCATTGCAGCAGCCAGCCCAGTCCAGCCAGAATCCAGCCCAGCCCGGCGGCTGCGGCCAGACGCTTCTGCCATTTTTCGAACAACGAGTCGGGCTGTTGGGCCAATTGGTAGAAGCCGACGCCCAGGAGCAGGGCGGCGACGATGGCCAGGAGGTGTAGCAGCCCCAATTGCCTGAGCAGAGCGCCCAGGGACAGGACGCTGCCGAAGTTGGCCTGCACGGCCAGGCGCGCCGGCTGGAGACCCCACAGCAGGTTGGGCACCACTACCAGTCCCAACGCGATCAACAGCCGCACCACCGGCCAGTTGATGGGTGGGCCCGCCTGCGGGCTGGTGGGCCGGTCGACTGGCGCAGAGGGCGCCAACGGGGGCTGTGGCGTGGTTTTCCAGCTTGCCAGCGCCGTGGCTACAGCCAGGCCATCGGCCACCGCCAACAGCAGCAGCAGGGCCAGGTGCGGCGTTTGGATCAACGCGCGGGCAGGCATGCCTGCGGTGAGCGGCAGACCTGCCAGGGTCAGCGCTGCCAGCGCCATGGGCACACGCCAGCGCCACTCCTCGTTGATGGCCTGGCCGACGGCCAGCAGCGCGAGGCCAAGAACAACGCCGGTCATCGCCCAGCCCAACGTATCGCGCGCGCTGGCAGCCGGCGCCAGCGCAACCATCACCCACAGCCAGGTCGCGCGCCCGCTGCTGAGCAAGGCCAGCCGGTCGCGTTCGCGGCTGGTCCAGGCGGCCAGGCCCGCAAGCAAGGTGAGAAAAATCAGAAGCGGCAGCCAGAGCGGGTTGGAGAACCAGGCGCCTGCACCGAGAACAAAGACGCGGCCCAGCAACCAGGCGCCCGTCACCAGCGCGAGGCCGTTGAGGAGAAGCTGCGTGCCGCGGTCGCGGCCGGAGCCGGACGGCGCCAGCCACAGGTGCAGCGGGTAAGCGGCCATACGCAGGGCAGCGACCACCAGCAACAGCGCGATTGCCTCGGCCGGCAGACGGGCAGTGGCCAGCGAGGCGGTGGCGGCGCTGATGCTGGTGATGCCTATGGCCATCAGCATCAACAGACTGCCGGCGACCTCCAACCAGACCGGCGCCGTATTGCCCTTGGCGCGGCTGCCGCGCGCGCGCGCCACCAGCAGGATGTCAGTGGCCACCCACGCGCCGCTGAGGGCCAGGAGGTTGTCGGAGACCAGGGTCAATGCCGCCGCGCCTAACAGCGCAAAACTCATGCCATGATAAGCGCCGGAACGCTTGCCCGGCGACTGCCAGGTCAGCAAGACCGCCGTGCCGCCGACGAAGAGCAGCAAGGCCAGCGCCAGCCAGTTCCAGCCGTCCAGCGCCCACAGCACGCGCAGGGGCGGCGTGACCAACGGCCACCAGATCAGCTCGCGCACGGCCACTCCGCTGCTGCGCAGGATCATCAGCAGCACGAAGCTGGCAACCAACGGCGCGAGCGTCAACGCGGCCAGCGCCCGGCGCGGGCTGGCAACCGCGCGCAGCAGAGCGCTGGCGAACAGTAAGACGATGGCGGGCCCAAGGGGAGAGCGGAGCAGGTCGTTCATGGACAATAGGCCGGTCGGGGCGCAGCCCGACCGTTGCCTGCCATTCTACCACACGGGCTGTAGCGAGGCAAGGGCTGCAAGATGCCTGGCGGCCTGTCAGCGCTTGAAATCCACGAAGCGATAGCCGACCCCGCGTTCGTTGAAGATGTAGCGGGGGTTGGAGGGGTCAGGCTCGATCTTTTGGCGCAGGTAGGTGACGTAAAGGCGCAGGATCTGGGTGTCGTCTACGTACTCAGGCCCCCAGACGCTGGACAGCAACTGCTCACGGCTCAGCAAGCGGCCGGGGTTCTGCACGAAATAGTGCAACAGACGATACTCGGTTGGCCGCATCTTGACTGGCTCACCGTTGACCAGCACTTCACGCCGGTCGAAGTCCACGCTCAAGCGCTCGTCCACGTCGATGCGGCTGCTGCGCTCGGCCGGCGCGCTGAGCTGGACGCGGCGCAGCACCGCGTTGATGCGGCTGACCAGCTCGCGCGCGCTGAAGGGCTTGGTCACGTAGTCGTCCGCGCCCAGGTCCAAGCCCTTGATGCGCTCCTCCTCCTCCCCGCGCACGGTCAGCATGATCACCGGCACGGGGAAGGTGCGGCGAATCTCGGCCAGCGTCTCGAAGCCATCCAGGTGCGGCATCTCCACGTCCAGCACGACCAGGGCGGGCATCTCATCCCGCACCTTGCGGATGGCTTCCAGCCCGTCGCTGGCCTCGCTGACCTGAAAGCCTTCCAGCTCCAGGTTCATGCGCACAAAGCGCCGCATGCGCGGCTCGTCGTCGACGATCAGGATGTGTTTGGTCATAGGAAGGTGTCGGGTGTCAGGTGTCAGGTGTCAGGTGGCGTTGATTGGTGATAGTCCGTGTGGGCTTGGTCCGGAGTGAATGCTTGAGTGCGCCGATGAAGCCTTTGGCTGTGGCGGCCTGGGCGTAGTACTGTTGGAACTCAGCTTGGTTGATGTAACCAACGTCCAACGCGACATATAGCAACGATTGGACTTCTACGGCAGAACGACGGGCAATACCGAGAAAGCGGGCAAACTCCAGCTTCGAGTCGCAGTCAAAGCCTTCAGCGACATTGGTCATCGCCGACACCGCAGCCCTGCGAATCTGATCGCGCAGCCCATAGTCTCTGGAGAACTGACCGGCACTGCTGATGCGATACATATCCTGGGTTAGCTTCCGAGCCTCCTGCCAACCCCGAATATCCTCAAACCTTTGAATCAACGCCATCTTCACCCTCCTTAGTTTACAAATTTGATCACTACCAGTCAATCACCGATTTCACACGACACTCTGACACTTGGCACTCTGACACTTGACACTCCGGCACTTGACACTCTGACACTTGACACTCTGATACTTGACACTCTGACACTTGACACTCCGGCACTTGACACTCCGGCACTTGACACTCCGGCACTTGACACCTGACACTATTCCTCAACCACAGCCGGCAGCACAAAAAAGAACGTCGATCCCCGGCCCGCCTCGCTGCGCAGCCAGATGCGGCCGCCGTGAGCCTCGACAATGGCTTTGCACAAGTAGAGGCCCAGACCAGTGCCTTTGGTCTGACGACGCAGACCAGAGTCGACGCGGTAGAAGCTGTCGAAGAGCCGGCCTTGCCCGTCAGCCGGGATGCCGATGCCCTGGTCAGCCACATAGACCGTGACCGTTGGCTCTTCGCGCCAGGCGCCGATGCGGATCGAACCGCCCTGCGGCGAGTACTTGATAGCATTGCTGACCAGGTTGTCCAGCACCTGGCGGATACGCGCCTCGTCGGCCAGCACCGACGGCAGGTCGTCGGGAAAGTCCAACTCGAACTGATGGCTGCCGGTCTGCAAGCGAAAGCGCTCCACGACCTTCCTGGCCAGCCGCGCCAGGTCCACATCGTTCAACTCCAGCTTGAAGACGCCGGCCTGGATGCGGCTGGCATCCAGCAAGTTGTCGATTAGCGCGTTCAGCCGGTCAGCTTCCTCCTCGATCACGGCCAGGCCATCGGCCAGCGTTTCCGTATCCCAGGCTGCGTCGGGCCGGCGCAATGTGCCCGAGTAGCCCTTGATCAACGCCACCGGCGTCTTTAGCTCATGCGAGATCACGCTGACGAAGGTCGACTTCATCTGCTCAGCCTCGCGGAAGCGGGTAATGTCCACCACGTTGACGATAATGTTGAGCAACCGGCCTTCAGCGTCATACAACGGCGTGTAGGTCACGCCCAATGTCAGCCGCGAGCCGCCCGGCCGGAGCAGGTCGCCCTCGACGTAGAGGGAGGCGTCAGCCTGGGGCGGCGCGGCTGGGTCGATCTGACCAGGCAGGGCAGGCAGTCCCTCGGCCGCGCACAGGTTGGGTCCCACGGCGCTTTCCAGCGGCATGACCTTCCAGCACGGCTCGCCATTGGCCTCCTCAGCCGGCCAGCCGGTCAGGGCCGCCAAGGACCGGTTCATCACCTGGACCCGGCGATCAGGGGAAAGGATCATCACGCCGTTGGCGCTGTTCTCGATGATGGCGTCCAGGCGGCGTTTCTCAGCCGTGACCTGCTCATAGAGGCGGGCATTGCGCACGGCAATCGCCGCCTGGTCGGCGAAGCTCTGCAAGACCTGCCGCTCGTTGACGCCGAAGGCTGCGCCGCCGCTGCGGAAAACGTAGATGGCGCCGACCAACTCGTCCTCGATGCGCAGCGGCATCCGCACCACCTGGCGCAGCGGGATGCCCGCAGCCGCCGACAGCAGGGTCATCGATAGCTCAGGCAGGCTCCAACTACCGTCGCCCAAGCCGGCCAGGTCGCCGCCCTCGCGCAGCAGCGAGGCGACCTGAGCAGCCTTGGCCGGCGGCAGGCCATAGATGGCCTGGGGCGCCAGCCGCCCATCGCTTTGGCGCAACACCAGCAGGCCGACCTCGCCGCCCACCATCTCCACGGCGCTGTTGAGGATCAAGCGCAAGAGCGAGGGCAGGTCCAGCCGCGAGGTCATGGCCCGGCTGATGCGCAGCAGGTAATCGCGCTGGCGAAGCTGAAGGGTTTGCATGGGCCGATCGTTGAATGAGGCGCTGTCGGTGTGAGCACGTTGATTTCGACACTTGCGCCTGCGCGCAGTGCAGGTGTACGGCGGCCTACTCAATCAACATGCTCACACCGACGGGTCGATAAGTTGCCCCATCTTAACCAATCCGTGGATATTTGTCAACGATGCGGGAACCTTTCACCGGAACCCCTCGTCTATTGGGTGTCTTGCGTTGTATTTCCTTCCCCTCCTCTCCCCATGTGCGCTCCGGACGGGCTGACCGGAGCGCACATACTTTTTTCTCCTGTCTGCGCAGGCAGCTATTTCTCACTACACTCGGACTTGGGCTATAATAGTCGGCATGATACACGTCCCTCCCCTCCTGCGCGCCATCGCCGTTTTTTGCCTTGCCTGGCTGATTCTGGCAGCGCTGCCGGCCTGGCCCGTGGCCGGCCAGAGCGCGACTCCGACCCCGGATATCGACAAGTTGCTGGATGTGCTGGCCGGCGACGATCTGCTGGCAGCCGAACGCGCCGCCCAGCAACTGGCGCAGTCAGGCACAGCCGCGGCTGTGCCGCGTTTGATCGAAATCTTCCGCACCTCTGACACCCCACGCCTGGCTGCCACGGCTCTGGGCGGCATCGGCACGCAGCAGGCTGTCCAAACATTGGCCAGCGCTTTGGCGGACGATCCGTTGACCGCTCGCCGCAACGCCGCGCAGATCGGCCTGCTTTATGGGGGTGAACAGGCGGTTGGTATCTTGATCGACACGCTGGGGGCGCCGCGCATTCCATCTCGCCGCCACGCTGCCGATCTGTTGGGTTATCTGGGCTCCCAGGCAGCGCTGAATGGACTGCTGCGCGCCGCACAGCAGGACCCTGCTCCCAGCGTGCGCCAATCGGCCGTTTGGGCGCTCTCCGAGATCGACTCGTCGCGCGTGCGGCCTGCGCTGGTCACGATCTCCGTGCGCGATGCTGATCCTGACGTCCGTGCTGAGGCCACAAGCGCGCTGGAGCGCCTGGACCAGCGCTATCGCTAATGCTGCGTAAACGTTCTTCTGAGGAGGAGGCGTCCCCAGACGCCGGGTTCGCACGTGGGCGTGCGAACTCCGCAAATCACGGTTGACAAAGTGCCAGGATAGTTTAGTGGCTGCCACAGGGCCAAGGGCGCAGACGCCTGACTGACCTGCCAGTCGCACAAAGGCCGGCGCGACATGCTCTCTGTCAAGAGCATGTCGCGCCGGCTTCATATTTTCAGCGGCTGGCGAAGCCGATCAAATCAGGCCAAAGGCCTTGCCCACCTGCTCGTAGATCGCCAAGGCGCGATCCATGTGTTCCTTGGTGTGGGTTGCCATGTAGCTGGTGCGCAGCAGCGCCCGGCCCACCGGCACGCCGGGGCTGATCACCGGGTTGACGAAGAGGCCGGCATCGAACAGATGACGCCAAACCACGAAGCAGAGTTGGTCGTCGCCGATGATGATGGGCACCACGGGCGTGCAACTGTTGCCGGTGTCGAAGCCCAGGCGATGCAGTTCCTGGCGCATGTAGGCTGCGTTGTCATTGACCTGCTGCACCCGCTCCGGCTCGGTGCGCATCACCTCCAGCGCCGCCAGCGCCGCGGCCGCGTTGCTGGGTGGAATGCTGGCGCTGAAGATCATCGAGCGGCCGGTGTGCTTGATGTAGCTGATCACATCGGCGTCGCCGGCGATGAAACCGCCCAGGCTGGCAAAGGACTTGCTGAAGGTGGACATGATCAAGTCCACGTCGTCGGTGACGCCGAAGTGCGCGGCTGTGCCGCGGCCGCCACCCAGCACCCCCATGGCGTGGGCATCGTCCACCATCAGGCGCGCGCCGTATTGTTTGACCGCCGGAATCATCTCTGGCAGCGGCGCTATGTCCCCCTCCATGCTGAACAGGCCGTCGACAATCACCATCTTGCCGGCCTCCTCGGGCAGGCTGGCCAACACCCGCGCCATATCCTGAACGTCGTTGTGGCGGAAGCGCTTCATCTTGCCGTAGGACAATTGAGCGCCGTCGACGATACAGGCGTGGTCGTCCTTGTCCAGCACAGCGTAATCGCGGCGGCCCACCAGCGCGCTGATCGTACCCAGGTTGGTCTGGTAGCCGGTGCTGAAGACCAGCGCGGCCGGCTTGTCTACCCACTCGGCCAGCTCGTGTTCCAGTTGTTCGTGCATCAGCAGGGTGCCGTTGAGGAAGCGGGAGCCGGTGCAACTGGTGCCGTATCTCTTGATGGCCTCGATGGCGGCCTCGCGCACTTTGGGATGGGTGGTCAACCCCAGGTAGTTGTTGGAGCCAAACATCAGCAGGCGGCGGCCGCGGTAAACTGCCTCAGCCCCCTCGTGGCCATCGAGCGCAATGAAATAGGGATAATAGCCGGTGGCCTTGACTTCCTTGACTGTCGTGTAGCTGAATGCCTTGTCGAAAATATCGGCCATGAGAGAATGCCTCCGGGAAAAGTAATGAAGAGCCAGCCACAGGGCTTGCCGGCTCCTCCCGCCCGACATTATAGGCCCGCTTGGGCGATTCTGCAAGCAGGCAGGCTGTTCGTCTGACGTCCCATGCCAGCGGCGCGCAGGCTAGCCAATCGCCGACTGCGCCCTGCTCAAGGCTCGCACGCAGGCGGCCGCCAGGGCGCTGGTCAACTGTTTGGCGTCGATGTCGGCCGGCTGTTCTGCGCCCACCGGCCCCACACAGGCCGGGCAGCCGGCGGCGCAAGAACAGCGGCGCACCAGATCGCCCACGGCGGCCAACAGATCGGGCGCCAGCTCGTAGAGCCGCTGGCTGAAGCCGATGCCGGCCGGCGCTTTCTCATAGATGGTGACGGTGGGCAAGGCGCTGCCCGGCGCCCGGGCTTCTGCCGCCACGCCGATGTCGCCGGGGTCGCACATCAGGTAGAGTGGCGCCAGGCTGCCCAACGCGTAGGCCAGGCCGCCCAGCCCGGTGCGCAGCCGCTGGCCCTGTTCGGCGCGCTGGTGACAGGCGCGGCACAGGGTGGCCAGGTTCTCCAGTTGGTTGGCCTGGCGGTAGGCCTCGTTCTGGCCGGGGACGTAGCCGAAAGTGCGGAAGGGCTGTTTGTGATGCACGTCGTGCTGACGGCCGGCGGGCTCGCTCGCGCCGCACAGCGTGCAGCGGTAGCCGTCGCGCGCGCGGGCGGCGTTGCGCTGCTGCTGCCAGTTGGGGCCGTAGTCGTTGGGATCGCTGCGCCACTGGCCGGCGGCGCGCAGCGGCTCCAACAGCTCCTCGCCCAGCGCAATCCAAAAGGCGTCGGTCTCCAGCACCTGTTCCGGCAGCGCTGGTTCGATCTGGCCGAAGCCCAGGGTCTCGTGGGTGTGACGCTTGATCTGGCGAAACGCGCTGACCTGGCTCTTGATCTGCACAGGGCCATGAGCCAAACCCACGCCGCCCGTTGTGCGCTCCTCCAACACCGCCAGCACCTGCACGAGATGGCTGCCGCTCGCGGTCGTGTAATAATCAACCTCGACAGGGTGTACGGAGGCAAGGCCAGCATCCCAGTCTAGCTGTTCCACAAGATACGATTGGCCCTGGTGCAGATAGATCGCGCCTGGATGCAACAACGATTGCGCCGCAGCCCGCTCCAACTGCCCGATCACCACCGATTGCCCTTCTCCTCCCTCCTGCCGCTTGCCACTTGCAACCTGCCGCTTGCCACCTGCCACCTGCCACGCCTGGATCACCACGTTGTCAGGCGAGGCGGTGCGCAAGCTGATGGCCTGGGCCGGATAGCCCTCGCCCATCCAGAACCAGTCGCCGCCGTGCTGCTGGACATCGCCAGCCTCGGCCAGCCAGGCCAGCAGTTCAGCGGTGAACGCCACCTGGCCGAAGCGCTCCTCGCCGCGAAAAGGCAGCTCAAAGGCTGCGCAGGCCAGGTGGCTGGACAGGATGGCCAGGTTGTCGGGGTTGACCAGGCCGTGCTCCGGGCTGCGTTCCAGGACGTATTCCGGGTGGGTGACGATATATTGGTCCAGAGCGCCGGCTGAGGCCACCAACACGGCTAGTGAGACGCCCGCCTGCCGGCCGGCGCGGCCGGCCTGCTGCCAGGTGCTGGCAACCGCGCCGGGATAGCCCACCAACACAGCCGCGTCCAGCCCGCCGATGTCGATGCCCAACTCCAGCGCATTGGTGGCGACCACGGCCCGCAGCGCGCCGCTGCGCAGTCCCTGCTCGATCGCGCGCCGCTCCAGAGGCAAGTAGCCGCCGCGGTAACCAGCGATGGGAATCGATGAATGATGAACGATGAATGATGAGTCCGGAGGGGACGGCTGCGCTGCGCGGCCTCTCCGTTCATCATTCATCGTTCCTCGTTCATCGTTCTGCCTTGCGGCCCTCTCCCGCAGATACGTCAGCAGCACCTCCACCGCCAGGCGCGAGCGGGCAAAGACCACCGTTTGCACGTCGTGGGCCAGCAGCGTGGCCGCGAGGGACTCCGCCTCAAGCAGGCTGGAGCGGCGCAGGCCCAGGCTGGGATCGACCAGCGGCGGGTTGTAGAAGACAAAGTGCCGCTCGCCCTGAGGGGAGCCGTCGTCGTCGATCAGCGTGACCGGCGCTTCGATCAGGCGCTGGGCCAGCTCCTGCGGATTGGCCAGCGTCGCCGAGGCGCAGAGGAAGCGCGGGTCGCTGCCGTAGAAGCGGCAGATGCGCTGCAAGCGGCGCAGGACATTGGCCACGTGGCTGCCGAAGACGCCGCGATAGGTGTGCAGCTCGTCCAGCACCACGTAACGCAGCCCGGCCAACAGCTCGGCCCACTGCGGATGGTGCGGCAGCATACCAGTGTGCAGCATGTCGGGGTTGGTCAGCACGCTGCGCGCCTCGCGGCGGATGCGGCCACGCTCGCGCTGGGGGGTGTCGCCGTCGTAGGTAGCCGCCTTCAGATAATTGTCAACACCTGCACTGCGCGCAGGCGCAAGTGTTGACAATTGACAATTGACAATTGACAATTGCAGAGCGTTCAGCTCGGCCAGTTGATCGTGGGCCAGGGCCTTGGTCGGGAACAGATAGAGGGCGCGGGCGGCGGGGTCAGCCAGCAGGGCCTGGGCTACAGGCAGATTGTAGCAGAGCGTCTTGCCGCTGGCGGTGGCAGTGGCCACGACCAGGTTCTGGCCGGCCTGCGCTGCCTGCCAGGCTGCGGCCTGATGGCTGTAGAGCGCGTCGATGCCCCGGCTGCGCAGGGCTGCGGCCAGTCGCGCATCCAGGTCGGCTGGCAGAGACGTCGTGCGAGCCGGACGGGCCGGCGCCTGCTGCCAGGCTGTGACGTTGCGCATCAAGGCAGGGTCGTCGCGCAGGGACTGGAGGACGGTCTCGATGGACATGGGGGGATTATACCCCACGCACCGCGGCCGCGCTAGATTTGACTTTTCTTCGGAGAAAAGTCAAATCTGCCATCCCCGCTCCGGTATGCTATAATTGCATCACGTTTCACATTTCACGTTTCACCCATCATGCCCATGTCTCTCACCCGACGCGTTGCCCTGCTTTCCGTCGCCGCAGCGATCGTTACCCTGGTGCTCAAGTTTGGCGCCTACTTCCTGACTGGCTCGGTCGGCCTGCTCTCCGACGCCATCGAGTCGTTTGTTAACCTGGCCGCGGCCTTGATCGCCTTCACTGCGATCACCATCGCCAGCCGGCCGGCCGACAGCAACCATACCTACGGCCACGACAAGGCCGAGTATTTCTCCAGCGGGGCCGAAGGCACGCTGATCCTCCTGGCGGCCGGCACCATCATCTACTCGGCCGTCCATCGCCTGCTCAATCCGGCGCCCCTGGAGAATCTGGGCGTCGGCGTGGCGGTTGCGCTGGTGGCCTCGGCCATCAACTTTGGCGTGTCACGCATCATGCTGCGGGTCGCCCACCAGGAGGACAGCATCGCGCTGGAGGCCGACGCGCACCACCTGATGACCGACGTGTGGACCTCGGTCGGCGTGGTGGGTGGCATCATCCTGGTCGGCATTACCGGCTGGCAGGTCCTCGACCCACTGCTGGCCATCGCCGTGGGCATCAACATCATCTGGATGGGGGTGCAGTTGCTGCGCCGTTCCACGGCTGGCCTGATGGATGTGACCCTGCCCGGCGAGGAAGTGGCGGTGATCCAGACGGCCATCAATCATGTGGCTGGCGCCGACACCCCCTACCACGCCCTGCGCACCCGCAAGTCCGGCTCGCGACGCTTCATCGACTTCCATCTGCTGCTGCCGGGCCAGACGACCGTGCAGGAGTCGCACGACTTGGTGACGAAGATCGAGAGCGCTATCGAACTGGATCTGCCAAAGACCTACGTCACCATCCACGTCGAGCCGCGCGAGGATGCGGCCTCGTGGGACGGGGACATCGTCGGAGGGATCGCCAGCGACCCATCAGGACTACCGGCGGATCAACTGGCGGGATCAAGACCGGGTGGGGAGTAAAAGAGAAAAGGTAACTGTTCAGGCGGCGGGCCAAACGGTGGTTTCGATACGGCGCAGACGCCTACTCAACCACCGTTTGGCCCGCCGCCGGGTGCGAGCACGTTCGCCTTCGGCGTCGACACTTGCACCTGCGCTGCGCTTTGCGAAGCACCCCGGAGTGGGCCGGCGCAAGTGCAGGTGTACGGCGGCCTACTCAATCAACGTGCTCGCACCCGGCGGCTGAACAGTCACAAGAAAAGACATTTCTCGAAAGAAATGTCTTTTCTTGTGATGGCGGTTGGCTGCGGTTTCAGAAAAGACATTTCTCGGAAGAAATGTCTTTTCTCGCGACCCTTATGGGCTTAGCCTAGCTCGCGGCCCCGTTGAATGCTACGGGCGCCACATCAGACGTCACCCCGCCGGTATACAGATGGCACGCCACCCAGTGGTCGGTGTGCTTCTGCTCGAAGGGCGGATCGATCTGCTTGCACACGTCCATCACCTGGGGGCAGCGCGGATGGAACCGGCAGCCGCTGGGCGGGTTGAGCGGCGACGGCACATCGCCCGTCAGCACGATGCGCTCCTTCTTATAGTTGGGATCGGGCATGGGGATGGCCGACAACAGCGCCACGGTGTAGGGGTGCATGGGGTTGCGGAACAGCGCCTCGCGCGTCGTTACCTCCACCATCTTGCCCAGATACATCACCCCCACGCGGTCGCTGATGTGCTCCACCACGCTCAGGTTGTGGGCAATGAAGAGGTAAGTCAGGCCGAACTGGCTTTGCAGGGAGCGCAGCAGGTTGAGCACGGCCGACTGCACCGACACGTCCAGCGCCGACACGGGCTCGTCGCAGACGATGAAGCGCGGCCGCAACGCCAGGGCGCGGGCGATGCCGATGCGTTGTCGCTGGCCGCCGGAGAACTCGTGTGGATAGCGCCGGGCGTGGTAGGGGTTCATGCCCACCGTCTTGAGCAGCTCGGCCACGGTCTCCGTGCGCTCCTTGGGCGTGCCGATGCCGTGGATCATCATGCCTTCAGAGATGATCTCGCCCACCGGCATGCGCGGGTCCAGCGAGGAGTAGGGGTCCTGGAAGACGATCTGCATGCTGCGGCGCATGCCCTTGAACTCGCGCTTGCCCATCGCGAACAGGTCTTCGCCGTCGAAGAAGACGCTGCCGCCGTTGGGAGGCAAGAGGCGCAGGATTGTGCGGCCCACCGTGGTCTTGCCACAGCCCGACTCGCCCACCAGTCCGAAGGTCTCGCCCTCGCGGATAGTGAAGCTGACGCCATCCACCGCCTTGACCCAGGCCTTGACCCGCTGCAACAGGCCGGCGCGCACCGGGAAATATTTCTTCAGGTCGTCGACCACCAGCATGTCCTTGTGGGTCGCACCTAGATTATTGGCCATCGGTCCCTCCTGCGGCGACGGGGGCAGCCTGGACGAAGACTTCTTCGCCAGTGAAGCGCCAATCGGTCTTTTGGAAACCAGCCCACTGCGCGCTGGTCGCCGGGTCGTGGATGAAGCAGCGCACCTTGTGTCCCGGTTGGGCCTCTACCAACGGTGGGTCTTGCTGGGTACAGACCTCTTTGACGTAGGGACAGCGCGGCGAGAACTTGCAGCCTGGCGGCAGGTTGATCAGGTCGGGCACTGTGCCGGGGATCACTGCCAGCGAGTCGCGCACGTCGCCCAACACCGGAATGGCCGCCATCAGCCCCTCGGTGTAGGGATGCAGCGGATTGGCGAAGAGCGTGCGCACATCGGTGTACTCGACGATCAGGCCGGCATACATGACCGCCACGTGGTCGGCCATCTCGGCGATCACCCCCAGATCGTGGGTGATCAGCAGGATCGTCGTGCCCATGTCGCTCTGCATGCGGCGCATCAGGTCGAGAATCTGCGCCTGGATGGTCACGTCCAGCGCCGTGGTCGGCTCGTCGGCGATCAGCAGGTCGGGCAAGCAGGAGAGAGCCATGGCGATCATCACGCGCTGCGCCTGGCCGCCGGAGATCTCGTGCGGGAAGGACTTGGCGCGCCGGCCGGCGTCGGGGATGCCGACCCGGGCGAGCATCTCCACTGCGCGCTCCCAGGCCTGTTCTTTGGTCACATCCTGGTGCTGGATCAGCACCTCAGCCACCTGGTCGCCCACGCGGAAGATGGGGTTGAGGCAGCTCGTCGGCTGTTGAAAGATCATGGACAGCGCGCCGCCGCGCAGCTTGACCATCTCGTCCTCGGGCAGGGTGACCAGGTTCTTGTCTCGCAGCCAGACCTCGCCCTCGACGATCTTGCCGGAACCGCCCAGCAAACGCATGATCGACAGCGAGGTGACGCTCTTGCCGCAGCCCGACTCGCCCACCAGGCCCATGACCTGGCCCTCGCCGATGGCAAAGTCGACGCCGTTGACAGCCTGCACCACGCCGTCCTCGGTGAAGAAGTAGGTCTTCAGCCCCTTGACATTCAGCAAGATCTTTGGCTGTGTGCCGTTCGTGGTTGTTTCGCTCATAGTCATGCTACCGTTTCAGGCGCGGATCGAGAGCATCGCGCAGGCCGTCGCCAATGAAGTTGAAGCCGATGGAGACGATCACCAGGAATACGCCGGGCACCAACGGCAGCCAGGGGTTCTGGAACATGTAGCTCTGCGAGGTGGAGAGCATGTTGCCCCAGGTCGGTGTCGGGTCCTGCACGCCCAGGCCCAGGAAGCTCAGCGCCGACTCGGTGACGATCACGCCGCCCAGCGCCAGGCTGGCGCTGACCAGGATCGGCGCCAAGCCGTTGGGGATGATGTGGCGGAAGATGATGCGGGCGTCGGAGGCGCCGGCCGCGCGCAGGGCCTCGACGAAGTCCTGCTTGCTCAGCGACAGCGCCATGCCGCGCATCAGACGGGCCGCGCCCAGCCAGCCAAAGATCACCAGGATGAAAACCAACATGACCACCTTCTGCGCCTCGCGCGGCGGCGCCAGCAGCAGCGCGCTCAAGAAGTTGTTGACAAAAGCTGGCAGTGGTATCACCACATCACGCCGCAACAGGATGGCCGAGAGGATCAGCAGAATGGGCAGAGTCGGGATAGTCAGCATGAACTCGATGATACGCGAGATCAGCGAGTCGACTTTGCCGCCGTAGTAGCCGGCAATTGCCCCCAGCAGAGCGCCAAAGCTCTCCGAGATCAGCACCACCAGGATGGCGATGCTCATCGAGACGCGCGCGGCGTAGAGCACGCGCGTGAACAGGTCGCGCCCCAGGTGGTCGATGCCCAGGTAGTGGACCCGTCCTGCGGCGTCGACCGTTCCGGGCGGCGCGGGCCGGATGTTCGACGAGAGATCGATCGCATCGCGTTCAAAGGGGGCAATGACCGGCGCCAGCAGCGAGGCGATGAAGACGATGCTGATCAGGATCAGCGAGATCATCGCCAGCTTGTGCCGGCGAAAGCGCCGCCAGATGACCCGAATCTGGCTCTCCTGCTTCTCCTCCGCCGCGGCGCCCTTCAAGATCACGGGCTGAGCAACTGATGTCATGAGTTATGCTCCGGGTTGTGTGACATGCGTTGGATGATAGCTAAAGTGTGTTCCAGCGTAACTCGTAACCGGAGAAGCCTTCCGCAAGCATCAGGTTCCGGGTTACGAGTTACGCGTTACGCACTACGTGTACTTGATGCGCGGATCCACCACCGTATACAAAATATCGCCCAGCAGCGTGGCGATCACCGTCAGCACTGCGGTGATGAAGATGAAGGCCAGGGCGATGTTCCAGTCGCTGCGCGTCAGGGCGTCGAAGTAGAGACGCCCCATGCCCGGCCAGGCGAAGACCGTCTCGGTGATGATCGCGCCGGCGAAGAAGCTGGGGATAGTCAGCACCGCAATGGTGACGAAGGGGATCAGCGCGTTGCGCAGCGCGTGCTTGATGATGACCGTCTTCTCCACCAGGCCCTTGGCGCGCGCGGTGCGCACGTAGTCCTGGCGCATCACCTCCAGCATCGAGGAGCGCACATAGCGGCTCCAGGTGGCCATGTAGAAGAAGGTCAACACGGCCACCGGCATGATCAGATGCAGGAAGCGATCGAGCGGCGTGCCCGGCTGGACGCGCGGCAGCCACTCGGCCACCGTATAGGGGCGCACCGCCACCCTTGAACCGGGCGGCAGTTTGGGCAGCCAGGGGAACTGGTCCTGCAACATGTTGGGGAAGACCGTGAAGGCCAGAATCAGTAACAGCCCGAAGAAAAAGGTCGGCATGGCCGATCCGACAAAGGAGATGGTGGTAAAGGTATAGTCGAAGCGCGAGTACTGCTTGATGGCGCTGTAGATGCCGATGGGGATGCCGATCAGGAAGGACAGGAATGTGGAGATGAGCATCAGCTCCAGCGTAGCCGGCAGGCGCGACATCATCTCGCCCCACACCGGCCGGCCTGTGCGGATCACGGTGGAGTTGCCAAAATCGCCGCGCAAAATGCCCTTGCTGGACCGGATCTCCGGATGGATCTCAGGAATGTCGGCCAGGCGGACGAATTGGTCGCAGCCTGCGGGAATGACCACCGTTTCACCGTTCTGCACAACGACCTGCTCGCTGCGCGGCAGATAGCAGCCCACGGCAAAGTTGGTGAAGCGCTCCTGGCCGGCGATGACGATGGGACCCGATGGCACGCCGACCAGCCAGCGCGAAAAGCGGAAGGGCCAATAGAAGTCCAGGTCGTACTGGGCGCGCAGCCGCGCCAGGTCCTCGCGCGTCAGACGGCGCTGCTGCTGCTGAATACCCGCCAGCGGGCCGCCGGGCGAAATATTGAAAAGGAAATAGGTGAAGAGAGCGGCCAGGAAAACGACAAAGGCCATCTGGATGATGCGTCGAATCAGGTAGTTCGTCATCGGCTGCCTCCGGACTGAGAAGATTTCCAACCCCCGGCGCTGCACGGTCGCGCCTTGTCACCCTGAGCGGGTCGTACACACACCTCTGACTGTGGCGAGTCGCCAGCGAAGGGTCTCGGCGACTACACTGTCACCTTGAGCGGGTCGTATACTCGACTCTCACTGCGGCGAGTCGCCAGCGAAGGGTCTCGGCGACTGCGCTGTCACCCTGAGCGGGTCGTATACTTGACTCTCACTGCGGCGAGTCGCCAGCGAAGGGTCTCGGCGACTGCGCTGTCACCCTGAGCGGGTCGTATACTTGACTCTCACTGCGGCGAGTCGCCAGCGAAGGGTCTCGGTGCTCATGTCGCCACAGGGTTCTTCACTGGTGTTGGGTGCTAACCGCAATGGCTGTTCGACCCGTTCAGAATGACAGTGAGAGCGGTTTTTACAACAAACGGGCGGGCCTTGTCCAGCGGACGTGGCCCGCCCGTTGTTGCGGTCACCAAGCAGGGACTATGGCCAGTGTGAGGCTATTCACCCACACTGGCCATAGCACGAGTCTTACTTGGTGAAGAGGTTGAAGTCGATGTGCTCCCAGGTGGAGGAAGCGCTGATCTCGTACTTGACGGCGCCGGTGGAGTTCGCGGCGTCGATCACAGTCTGGACCTCAGCGCCCGCGCCCAGGGTCGAGTCATCCAGGTAGTCCACGTCGCCGTTGAGCAACTGGGCCACGGCCTGGTTGGTGTCGGCCAGGAAGACGTAGATCACGTTGGGGGTAGCCACTTCACCGGCGTAGTAGGGGTTCTGCGCCAGGGTCATCGACTGGCCCTTGACCCACTCAGTCACGTAGTAGGGACCGAAGGACAGCGGGGTCTCGGCGATCTCGGGCAGAGTCGCCCACTCAGCCGCCGGCACGTCGACCAGGTTGCGGCCATCGGCCAGTACCTGGTGGCTGGGGTACAGGTTGAAGGGGTACAGCATGTAGGTCGGATCCTGGTAGCCGGGCACCCAGGTCACGGCCACTTCCAGAGCATCCGCCGCGAACGCCTTGTCCTTGATGGCGTTGCAGGTGATGAAGGTGGTGGCGCCGGAGTTGGCATCGCAGTCGAAGTTGAAGCCGAGCTCCATATCGCCGACCGAACCGGCCACGCCGTCGCTCCAGGTGTAGTCCTTCAGCTTGTAGGTGACGACCAGTTGCTTCATCGGCACGGTGCCTTCGCCAGTGTACTCGACCACGTTGCCATCGGCGTCGAAGACGCTGACGCCGGCGGCCAACTCGACCGTATCACCGGCCGTGTCGTAGACCATGTCGCCAGCAGCCGCCTCGACCGTTTCGTTGGTGGCCAGGCCGCTCTCGAGGGTCGAAAGGCCATCCTGCAGCACGGGCTGGAAGTCATAGCTGTACTGGGAGGTGATCGCACCCTTGGCCGGGCGATCCACCAGGCGCTGGGCGGCCATGCTGGAGACCAGGGCCAACATGCTGTCAGGCTCCTGGGTCATGCCGATGACGATGGTGTCGCCGCCGTCCGTCAGCTTCCACTCTTGCAGGTTGGTGGTCGCGTACTCGGTGGCGTCGGGCAGGATGCCCTCCAGGTTGGCGCTCCAGGCTTCGGCCTCGGCGCGGTTGAAGACCGGGATCGACACCACGTCCTTGGCGAATTCCCGCTGCAGGATGTCATAGGCCGCGACGCGGTCCTCGCGCAGCAAGGTGTTGGTGGCCTTCACGACGGCGTCGCTGGCAGTCTGGTTACACCAGCCCATGTAGTTCTGGCCTTCCCAGTTGTTGCTGGGCAGCGGGATCTGGTTACAGGCGTAGAGCGTGCGGCCGGCGGGCTCGGTCTGGCCGACCCAGGCGTAGGCGCCCAGCTCGAAGTCGCGGCGGGCCAGGCCCGTCGTGTCGCCGAACCACCAGGAAGCGGGCACGTAGTTGGGCAGGATCTGGATGCCGCAAGCGGCCAGGTTCTGCACCATCACGGCCGACCAGGTCTGGCGGAACTGGGCGCTGGTGGTGGTGAACTTCAGGGCGAGCACGTCGCCGTTGGCGTTGCTGCGCACCGAAGCGCCATCGGCCAAGGTCCAACCAGCCTCGTCCAGCAGGGCGGCGCCGGCCTCAGGGTCGTACTGCGGCATGTCCTCGTAAGGGCCGGTGTAGACCCAGTGGCTCTTGGGCCAAGGCGAGTCCATCAGCAGGGTGTCGGGCTCTTCGACGTAGGGATAGACCGAGGCGATCAGGGCATCGCGGTCGATGCAGTGGGCGATGGCCTGGCGGACCTTCAGGTCGCTCAGGATCGGGTGGGGGGTGGTGAAGTCTTCGGTCGCGACCTGGACTTCTTCCTGGACGACGACCGTCTGCTCGACGATTTTCTCGACTTCGGTCACGACCGTCTGCTCGACGATCTTCTCGACCTCAACGACCTGGGTGACGACCTTCTCGACAACCTGGGGCTCAGGCTGCGGGCAGGCGGCCAGCACCAGCGAGGCGATGACCAGAACGGCCACCAGGGAGAACAACTTGAACTTCTTCATCTATCTCCTCCGAAACGGGGTGTAAGTTGATGCGCGCCACCGGTTTGACTACACGGTCGCGTTACGGACCCTGGCAGGGCACGCGGTCCACCAGAGATCGATACGCGCTGTGACACAGCGTTGCTGCGAGTGAATGAGCTTGCCAGGCTCTGAGGTGTTAGGTGGAAAGAAATCTTCCGGGCTGCGGTGTACCTCCTGAGATGGCACTGGCGTAGCGCTCGACAAGCGAGCAAAACGAGGTGTCAGGGGGGGGACAGTTCCGCTGTGCTGGCAAGGATACCACAGGGCGGGCAATTAGGCAAATTGCCCCGCTTTGCTGGCATACTGTGGTATAATGGTATCGACTGTCTTCGACGTGCTTGCGAAAGCGGACAATGGGACGCTGATCTGCACTGATTTACGCTGATCAGAAGATATTTGGACGCTGATCTGCACTGATTTACGCTGATCAGAAGATATTTGGACGCTGATTTGCACTGGATTGCGCTGACCAGAGGGGAACAAGGGCAAGCTTTTGGTTTGGGTGTGTTCAAAGTAGGTTGAGTCCCCCTCCGGCTCGTAGGACGATTTTCCAAATCGTCCGTTCTTGCGGCCGTGAGGCGGACGATTTGGAAAATCGTCCTACGCAGGCTCAACGTCCAGCCCAGTCATACACCCAGCTCGCCAACGCGCGGCGGACGATGTAGAAAATCGTCCTACGTAGGCTCAACCCATTTTGAACACACCCTCTTGTTCTCTGATCTGCGTTTATCAGGCGAATCTGCGTCCAAGATCAAAGACGTTACCCACCGCGGGCATCGTCTGTACTGAGACTTGCTCACGATTTGCACGGATCGGATACTAATTGAGGAACTCTGGTATGCTTGCCTCGCCTGCTGCCTTGACCTGGCAGGCGCTCACCTTGCGCCTGCACACCCCATTTCGCGTCTCCTACGGCGAAAGCGCCACGCGGCGCGCCTTTTGGCTGCGCCTGGCCGGCGACGCCGGCTGGGGCGAGGGCACCATCCCGCCCTACTACGGCGTGGATGAGGCCGCCATGGTCGCCTACTGGCAGGCCACGGCTACGCGCGACGACCCGCTGCCCGACGATCCGGCCGCTGTCGCCGCATGGGTGGGCGAGGAGGGGCCGGCCCCCGCCCGCGCAGCCGTGGACCTGGCCCTGCACGACCGCATCGGCCGGCAGCGCGCTACGCCCTTGTGGCGACTGCTGGACTTGCCCCAGCCCCAGCCGCTGCCGACCTCCTTCACCCTCAGCCTGGGCGAGCCGGCCGAGATGGCCGAGATGGCGGCCGCAGCGGCCGGCTATCCAGTGCTCAAGCTCAAGCTGGGCACGCAGGACGACGCCGCGCGCGTGGCGGCCGTGCGCGCGGCCCGGCCCGACGCCCGCCTGCGCGTCGACGCCAACGCGGCCTGGCCGGCCGAGGAGGCGATACGCCGCGTGGCCGCGCTGGCGCCCTACGACCTGGAGCTGATCGAGCAGCCCGTGGCCAAAGAGGATATTGAGGGCATGGGCCGGGTGCAGGCGCACACCCGCATCCCCGTGGTGGCCGACGAATCGGTGCAGACCCTGGCCGACGTGGAGCGGCTGGCCGCGGCCGGCGTAGCCGGCGTCAACCTGAAGCTGATGAAAACCGGCGGGCTGGCCCCCTGCCTGGCCATGCTGCGCCGCGCGCGTGAGCTGGGCTTGCGGGTCATGCTGGGGTGCATGGTCGAGACCTCGCTGGGCGCCACGGCCATGGCCCACCTGGCCGGCCTGGCTGACTGGCTGGACCTGGACGCGCCCCTGCTCGTCGCCAACGACCCATTCCAGGGCATCTGGTTCGACCAACAGGCCGGCGTGCATCTGCCGGAGGGGGTGGGGATTGGCGTTGTGCGCGTGCAGGACTGACAGTGCTGGTCTCACGCCCAAGATAGGAACGCGCGCGAAAGAACGTCGTGCGGCCGACTCAGCACTGTCAGTCCTTGTAGACTGCGCGTGCAGGACTGACAGTGCTTGTCTCACGCCCAAGATAGGAACGCGCGCGAAAGAACGTCGTGCGGCCAACTCAGCACTGTCAGTCCTTGTAGACTGCGCGTGCAGGACTGACAGTGCTTGTCTCACGCCCAAGATAGGAACGCGCGCGAAAGAACGTCGTGCGGCCGACTCAGCACTGTCAGTCCTTGTAGACTGCGCGTGCAGGACTGACAGTGCTTGTCTCACGCCCAAGATAGGAACGCGCGCGAAAGAACGTCGTGCGGCCAACTCAGCACTGTCAGTCCTTGTAGACTGCGCGTGCAGGACTGACAGTGCTTGTCTCACGCCCAAGATAGGAACGCGCGCGAAAGAACGTCGTGCGGCCGACTCAGCACTGTCAGTCCTTGTAGACTGCGCGTGCAGGACTGACAGTGCTTGTCTCACGCCCAAGATAGGAACGCGCGCGAAAGAACGTCGTGCGGCCGACTCAGCACTGTCAGTCCTTGTATACGGAGGCGCCCCATGATCCAAGAGATGAGGAAAACCCTAACTGATTTCCTCCAGACCCAGGCCGACACCCGCACCCAGCTTTGCCGCCTGGAAGTTGCCGGCCTGGCCGACGACTGCTGTACTTTGGCCGGCGTCGTGCTGGATGGCAAGACTCTGGCTGCCGCCCAGGCCGCCCTCCTTGGCTCCTTCCCCTCCCTGTCCTTCGACGTCTCCACCGTGCAGGTGCCGCGCCCCGGCCGGGCCATGACCGTGGCCGTCAACCTGACCGGGCTGTACGCCCAGCCGTCCTGGCTGGCCGAGCAGGTCAGCCAACTGCTGGACGGCCAACCGCTAGAGGGGTTGCAGGAGGAGGGGCGCTGGGTCATGATACGCCAGGCCGACGGCTACCTGGGTTGGGCCTACGCGCCCTACCTGACCGGCAGTCCGCCGCCCGCGCCCACGCACTTCGTCAGCGCGCCTGTGGCGTTGTTGCACGAAGCGCCGCAAGAGGAGGCTCCCCTGATCGGCCGCGTCCTGGGCGGCACGGCAGTCTACGCGGCCGCCGTTGAGGCGGGGTGGGCGCGACTGGCGTTGAGCTCGGGCGTGGAGGGCTGGGCGCCGGCGGATGCGCTGCGCCCGCTGCATGCCCTGCCCCAGCGCGCCGAAGAGCGCCGGGCGCAGATGCTGGCCGATGGCGCCCGGTTTATCGGCGTGCCCTACCTGTGGGGCGGCTGTAGCGCGCTGGGCATCGACTGCTCGGGCTTCGTGCAGCTGCTGCACCGCCTGGCTGGCGTGACCCTGCCGCGCGACGCGGACATGCAGTTCGCCGCCGGCCGGCCAGCAGAGCCTCCCTATCAGCCTGGCGACCTGTTCTTCTTCAGCGGCGACGATCCCCGCGCCATCACCCACGTGGGGATGAGCCTGGGCGGCTGGCGCATGCTGCATTCCTCCCGCGCCCGCAACGGCGTCTACCGCGACGACGTGCAGGCTGTGCCGCACTTGCAGGACGCGTTTGCCGGCGCGCGGACGTTTGTGTAAGAGAAAGTTGCCGACTTTTCGGAAAAGTTGGCAACTGTTCAACTTAGGATACAATAGGTCTGAACATCAAAAGTAAGCATCTAACCATCCCAGAGACGACCGTTACCTGCAAACGAGGATCGAAAGCTATGACTGCGCACTCTGTCACTGTCGAACTCCCAGAGGTTCTGTTTAGAAAAATCGAACGTGCTGCCAGAGGGCTCAATCAGCCCATGCCACAAGCATTGCTCAAGATTGTCGAAAGTGGCCTGCCCTCCTTGGACAAGGTGCCCACCGGGAACCGGTCTGAACTGGAGGCCATGGAAACGTGGAGCGATCAGCAGCTCTGGCGTGTTGCCCGAGAAGAACTGCCTGCCGATCAGCAGCAGGAGCTGAGCAACCTACTCGACAAAAACCAACAAGGGGAGTTGAGCGCGACTGAGGAGGCCAGGCTGGACGTGCTGCATGCGCAAGCCAATCGCTCAATGCTGCGCAAGTCCTACGCGCTGGCGCTGCTGAAATGGCGCGGCAACAAAGTAGCGGCGTTTGGTCCCACCACAGCCATCAACTGAGCCATGCCCAAGGCGTACATCCCCAGACAACTGCGTGCTGCGGTGGAGAAAGCAGCTGGACAACGCTGTGGCTATTGCCTGACGCCGCAAGCAATCAGCGGCGCATCCCTTGAGATCGAACACATCATTCCCGAAGGGGCAGGAGGATTGACAGAGGAGAGCAACTTGTGGCTTGCATGCACCTCGTGCAACCGCTACAAAGGAACTCGCACCCATGGCCCGGATCCCGCCAGCGGAGCCCGTATGCCGTTATTCAACCCGCGCGTGCATCGCTGGCGAGAGCACTTCGCCTGGAGTGAGGATGGGACAGAAGTCATCGGTCTAACGCCATGCGGACGAGCTACCGTGGAGGCATTGCGCCTGAACAACCAGGAGATCGTGGGCGCCCGATCGCTGTGGGTTCAGAGCGGTTGGTGGCCGCCAGATGCTTAGAGCAATGAACTGCCATAAAACACAGCCGCCTCAACTGCTGGGTCCGGTTCCCAGCCGCTGAGGCGGCTTCTCAATTTCAGCCGGTGGTTTCTAACCACCGCTATGGATGCTACCGATCCCTCAACCGCGGGTCCAGCGCATCCCGCAGGCCGTCGCCGACGAAGTTGAAGGCCAGTACCACGATAGCCACAGCGAGGGCCGGCGTAAGCAACAGCCAAGGCTGGGCGTTGATGGCTGACTGGCCATCCAGCATCATGGCGCCCCAACTGGTGATGAAGATGTCACCCGAGTCGGTGGAGGGCCGCAGGCCCAGGCCCAGGTAGCCCAACACGGCCTCGGTGATAATGAAGCCTGGGATGCGCAGGGCGGTGTAGACGATGATGGGGCCCAGGCAGTTAGGCAGGATGTGCTTGGCCATGATGCGCGCGTGCCCGGCGCCCACCATGCGGCCGGCCTCGACGAACTCTTTCTCCTTGAGCGACAGCACCTGGCCGCGCACGATGCGCGCGAGGCCGATCCAACTGACGATGGCCAGCGCGACGAACAGCAGCACCAGGCCGTTCATCAACTGGCCAGCCGGCGTGTCGCGCAGCGCCGTCATGACAATAATAAAGAAGAGCAGGTCGGGGAAGGCATAAAGCACATCGCCGAAACGCATGGTCAGGTTGTCCACCTTGCCGCCCATGTAGCCGGCGATCAGGCCCACGACCACGCCTACCAACAGGATGATGATGGCGGGGATGATGCCCACCACCAGCGAGACGCGCGCGCCATAGATCACCCGGCTCAGCACGTCGCGGCCCAGGCTGTCGGTGCCGAAGACGAACTGCGACTCGCCCGGCAGGCCGATGGGGCCGGTCTCCTCCCAGGCTGGCGGCAAATAGCCCTTGCCGTCGTAGATCTTCAGCGGGTCATGCGGCGCCAGCAAGGGCGCAAAGAAGGCGACCAGGGCGAAAAGGAGCAGCACAAAGGAGGCGATGACCGCCAATTTGTTCTTGGTAAAGCGCGCCCAGGCGTCGCGCCACAGCGAGCGAGGCGGGCGGGAGAGCACCAAGGCGGACGTGGGATCGAGAGCGGTAGGGGTTGGGGCAGTTTGTACAGCCATGGCAGCCTCACTTGCCCAGCTTGATGCGGGGATCCAGGAACGCGTACATGATGTCCACGGTCAGATTGGCGATGGCTACCAGCACGGCGTAGAGCAGCGTCGTGCCCATGATCATCGAGTAGTCGCGGCGCGAGATGGACTGGACGAACTCACGGCCGCTGCCCGGAAAGCCGAACATCTGCTCGATAATGAAGGAGCCGGTGACCAGAGCGGCCAGCGCCGGCCCGATGATGGTCACCACCGGGATCAAGGCGTTGCGCAGCATATGGCGCGCCACCACCACACGCTCGCCCAGGCCTTTGGCGCGCGCCGTGCGCACGTAGTCCTGCTGCATCACCTCCAGCATCTGCGAACGGGTCAGCCGCGTGATAAAGGCAAAGGTGCCAAAGCCGAGGATGATGGCCGGCACAGCCCAGGCGCCGGGGCTGGTCCAATCCTGCTGGACGATCTTGATCAGCTTCAGCCGGCCGGCCACCAGGACGATGAGCAGGATGGCCAGGACGAAATTAGGCACCGAGATGCCAATGGTAGAGACCCCGAGCGAGATGTAGTCGATCCACGTGTTGCGCTTCAAGGCGCCGATCGCACCCAGGGGAACGCCAAACAGCACAGCCAGGCTCAAAGCCAGCAGCCCCAGGCGCATGGAGTAGCCAAACTTGCTCTGCCAGACGGGCTTGTCTTCCGGCGGCCGGAAGAGAATGTCCTCGACGTTCATGCCACGCTGGCGATAGGAGGGACCCAGGTTGCCTTGCAGCGCGCCGCCGATGTAGTTCAGAAACTGGCTGTCCAGCGGATTGCCTCCCTCCAGGTTGATGAAGAGCGGCTTGTCCAGGCCGAACTCCCGGTTGAGCAGCTCCTGCGTGCGTGGATCAACCTGTCGGGTGCTCAGATCGCGGTCCCACGGGCCGCCGGGCGCGGCGTGCATGAGCACAAAGGTGATCAACGCCACGAAGAACAGCGTGGGGACCATCCAGAAGAGCCGTCGCACGATGAATGTCGTCATCCGCCAACCTCCTGCACATCCACAGGACTCGTCGGCCCGCGCTTGTCGCTGGGCCTGAAGGCTGCCCCTGCCGGATCAACCTGATGCGGCAGGGGCAGTTGCGGCCAGAGGGCAAGCCCTCTGGCCGGCATTTCTAGCGCTGCATCTACTTCTGGATATCGATCATGATCGGATCGTTAGAGCCAGGGAAGCCGTGGTCCTGGGGAGTCGTGACGACGCCCTTGACCCAAGGCTTGACCATGTAGGTGTTGACGTTGTTCCAGGCAAAGGCCACGGGCGCGCCGTCGGTCAGCAGCCGCTGCGCCTGGGCGTACAGCTCAGCGCGCTTCGCGGGATCGACCGTGGTGTCAGCCTCGTTCACCAGGGCGTCGAAGTCGGGGTTGGAGTAGCCGATGCGCTCGCCGAAGCCGCCGGTGCGCCAGTAGACGCTCAGCCAGTTCTGGGGATCGGGATAGTCGGCGCACCAGCCCAGGATGTAGACCTGCGGCGCCGTCTCGATGTCCTTGGTCAGCGCCGTGTAGGTGGTCGGCTCCACCGGGTCCAACGTCAGGTCCACACCCAGGTATTCCTTCCACTTGGCCGCCAGCCACTCGTTGCGGGTGCGGTTGCGCGGGGTGTCGCTGAAGGTCAGCTTGATGGGCGGCAGCGCCTCGACGCTGCCGTAGCTGGACGCAGCCAGAGCGGCCTTGGCGGCCTCAGGGTCGAAGCCCCAGCGGTTTTCCTCGCCGTCATATCCAGGGTAGCCCGGCGGGATCCAGGTCAGGGTCGGCTCGCCCAGGCCGCGCAGCACGTCGCGCACCCAGGCCTCGCGGTCCAGAGTCATGGCGAAGGCCTCGCGCACCTTCTGGTCGGTGAAGGGCTCCTTGAGCTGGTGGAACATGACGGCGAAGGTGCAGGAGCCGGGGTAGATCATGGCTTCCTGGCTCAAAGCCGGATCGGCCATGACCACCTGGTAGTCCTCGGCGCCCAGCGGGATCACATCGAACTCGTCGTTCTTGTAGGCCTCGAAGGAAACGGCGGTGTCGGTGATGTAGGAGTACTCGATGTCGACCATGCCCGTGCCGCGCCAGTAGTTGGGGTTGGGCGTGAAGTAGCCGCGCACGAAGGGCTCCAGGTTCTGCAAGACGTAGGGGCCGTTGCCGATCTGGAACTTGGAGCTGTTCCACCAGATATCGCCGCCCTCGGTGATGTTCTCTTCCTTGGCCGGGTACGTGACCCACAGGCCCGAGACGACGTGGAAGTAGGGCGCCGGCTTGGAGAAGGTCAGCGTCAGGGTGTTGCACTCGGCATCCTCGTAGGGCGCATCGGCGTTGCAGGCTGCGCCGTCGGCATGGCTGGCCTTGACGCTCTCGGCCACCACGGCGGCTGCCGCCTCGCAGGCCGCAGCGTCGGCCAGGTCGCAGCCGCGCCACTCGGGCGCGCCGGCGATCTCGTCGGTGATGGCGGCGTACTCGCCGGCCGTCTCCGGGTTGATGTTGCGCAGGATCGAGTAGACGAAGCGCTGTGCGTTGAGCGGTGTGCCGTCGCTGTACTTCAGATCAGGGCGCAGGGTGAAGACCAACTGCGTGGCGTCGTCGTTGTACGCCCAGCTCTCGGCCGCGCCGGCCACGGTGTTCAGATCGTTGTCCAGGCGGGTCAGACCCTCGTACATCAAGGCCAGGTGAGCGATCTCGTTGACGAAGGAGCTCTTCTGGGGGTCGACAATGTCGGGGTAGGTGCCCAGGTTGACGCGCAGCACCTTGGCCTCTTCCGAAGGCGCAGGGGTAGCGACGACTTCCTTGACGACCTCTTTCTCGACGATGACCGTCTGGACTTCCTGGACGACCTTTTCGACCTCGACCACGACGGTCTCCTTGACGACCTCCTTCACCGTCTCAGCGGCCGGGGCGGGGCAGGCAGCCAGCAGCATGCTGGCGATGACCAGGACCGCCAACAGGGCGGCCCATCTCTTGGTAGACATGGCTTTCTTCTCCTTCAAACTGAATGTGCCTTAGCGGCAAAGGTGGGCGGCGCTGCGCTGCGGCTGGCGGCGTTACCGCCACAGCCAGCCTCGACGCAAACGCGCATCCCAGAAACCACTGGTTGGTTGCTCTGCACAGTGCAGAAGCTGCCTCATCGATGGAGCCAGCCAGGCTCGGGTCGCTGGCGACCTTTCCAAGCCTGTGCATCACCTCCTTGCAAGAGCACGGTTAACCCCGTGCTACGGACCTGTAACCGCTCGTTTGGCTGGCCAGTCCAGCACCCAGGTTTCGAAACGGTTGCCGGTCAGGTTGAAAAAGGACCGTTGCAGGTAAGGTTTGGTCAATGTCTCTACGCCGTAGTAGTAGAGCGGCGCATAGGCAGCGGCGCCGTCGCTCAGGATGCGTTCGGCCTCGCGGTACAGCGCCTGGCGCTCGGCCGGGTCGGCGCTGCGCTGCGCCGCCTCGGTCAACTGGTTGAAGCTGCGGCCATCGGCTGCCAGCGGGGCGTTGGCGTCATCGGCCCAACGCAGCCGGTCGGCGCCCTGGTCCGTGTTGAACTGTTGGTGCAGCCAGCCCTGCTGGTCCGGCAGGTCGCCGCAGAAGCCCATCCGCCAGACATGCGGCAGCCGCTCAGCGCTCGTGCCATCGCTCGGGCCGGTCTGTGCGGAGCCACCGAGCCCGCCGCCAACCAGGCGCCAATACTCCGGCCACGGCAAGCTCTCGACCGCCACCTCGACACCCAATCCGTCGCGCCACATGGCGGCGACGGCCTGGGCCATCTGCGCAGGGCCATCAGCGGCGTTGTGCACGAAGGTCAACGGCGGCAGGCCCACTCCGTCGGGGTAGCCCGCCTCGGCCAGCCAGGCCTGAGCTTGCGCCAGCGCTTTGGCATAGCCCCAGCCGCCCTGCGCCTCCGGCAGCGTCCAGGGCGCAATGGTCGGGTCGCCAGTCGCGCTGCCGAAGACCATGGCCGGCGCATGGGTGTTGGCTGGCAGCTCGCCGCCGCGGGTCACGCTCTGCACCAGGGCTGCGCGGTCGATGGCGGCCGAGAGGGCCCGGCGCACCAGCGCATCGTCCAATGGCGGCTGGCTGTTGTCGAAGCCCAGATATTCGCTGCACGCCGTCGCCGAGATCGTCAGCTCCTGGCTCAACGTCGCATCGGCCTGGACCTGCGCCAGCCCGGCCGGCGGCACGACAACGCTGTCCAGCTCGCCGGTCTGGTAGCGGGCCAGCGCGGCCTGGTCGTCGGCCAGCATAGCCAGCTCGATGCGCTCCACGTTGCCGGCGGCCTGCTGCCAGCCGGGCCACAGCGGGTTGCGTTCCAGCGCCATGCTGTCGCCGTGGAACCAGCCGGCCAGCATGAAGGGCCCGTTGCTGACGACGTTGCCCGGCTCGGTCCAGGCTGGGCCATGCTGCTCCACGGTCGCCTGGTGCAGCGGCCGGTTGAGGGGCAGGCCGGCGACGGCGGGAAAGTAGCCGGCCGGCTCGCTGAGAGTGAACTCGACCGTAGTCGCGTCCAACGCCTCGACGCCCACCGCCTGCGCCAGCGCGTCAAGCTGCTGCGCGCTGCTGGCCGGATCGGCTGTGTGCAGCGCCTGGCAGCCGGCGATGACGTAGTTCAGGACTGCCTGGCTGGCGCCGGTGCGGGGATCGCAGGCTCGCCGCACGGCATAGGCCACGTCGTCGGCCGTCAGGGGCCCGATGGGCGTCACGCCGCTGCTGGGCCGGTAGCTGACCCAGAAGACGTCGTCGCGCAATGTAAAGGTCCAACGCAGGCCGTCATCGGAGACGGTCCATGCCGTGGCCAGCCTGGGCTCTACGTTGCCCTGTGGATCGAAGGCGGTCAGCCCCAGAAACAGGCTCTCTACCACATCCAGCCCGGCAGCGTCGCTGGCCAGGGCCGGGTCGATGGACAGCGGCTCGCCGCCCAGGTTGAGCTGCAACGTCACCGGCTCGCGGCTCAGGTCAGGGGTTGGCGTGACCACGACGATGCGCTCGACCAGCACCGTCTCACGCACGACCACGGTCTGGGGCGCCACGACCGTCTCCCGCACGACCTTCTCGGCCTCGCGCGAGCGGGAGCAGGCGCTGGCCAGCAGCACCGCCGCAATCAACAGGCACAGCCTCGCGGCTCGGTTGGAAAAGTTCATGAACAGACGAGTACACGTAGGCGCAAGCGCCTCAATGGTTCGTAGAAGCGACTTTAGTCGCTCTGTGGCCGCAGAGACGACTATATGGAGGCAAAGAAAATGTTCCGGTAATTGCGCTGGGGCGTCGCCGCCGATTGAAATCGGCGTCTGACACACCCGAAGCATGCTAAAGCAAGCTCAGTCACGCACATCAGCTTGCTTCAGCATGCTTTTGCGCAGCATATCAGCCTGCGGTTTCAACCGCAGGCGGCTGCCCGACAGCTTACGCCACCGACCGCAGCAGGAGGCGTCAATCGTACAGATAGCAAGCCACGAAATGGCCGTTGCCGTGATCCTTGAACTCGGGGTCCTTTTCTCGGCAGATGTCCATCACGCGCGGGCAACGGGTGCTGAAGTTGCAGCCTTTGGGCGGGTTGGCCGGGCTGGGCACATCGCCTTCCAGGATGATGCGCCGGCGCTTTTCCTCGATCACCGGGTCAGGAATCGGCACGGCCGACAACAGCGCGACCGTGTAAGGGTGCAACGGGTGGGCGTACAGCTCGTTGCGGTCGGTCAACTCGACGATCTTGCCCAGATACATCACGGCGATGCGGTCGGAGATGTGGCGCACCACCGACAGGTCGTGGGCGATGAACAGGTAAGTCAAACCAAACTCGGACTGCAAGTCCTCCAGCAGGTTGATCACCTGGGCCTGGATCGACACGTCCAGCGCGGAGATGGGCTCGTCCAGCACGATGAACTCAGGGTTGACCGCCAGAGCGCGGGCCACGCCGATGCGCTGGCGCTGGCCGCCGGAGAACTCGTGGGGATAGCGGTTGACGAAGTAGGGGTTGAGGCCGACGATGCGCAGCAACTCCTGCACCCGCTCACGGTTCTCCTGCTTGCTGCCGATGCCGTGTACCTCCAGCGGCTCACCCACGATCGCGCCGACGGTCATGCGCGGGTTGAGCGAGGCATAGGGGTCTTGAAAGATCATCTGCATGCGGCGGCGCTGCTTGCGCAGGTCGTCGCCCTTCATGGTGGTCAGGTCGACATCGCCGAAGTAGATGTGGCCCTCGGTGGGCCGATTGAGCTGCAGGATGGCCCGGCCGGTGGTGGACTTGCCGCAGCCCGACTCGCCCACCAGCCCCAGCGTCTCGCCGTGAAACACGTGGAAGTCGACGCCGTCTACGGCCTTGATGTGCCCTACCGTGCGCTGAAAGAGGCCGGAGGTGATGGGGAACCACATCTTGAGGCCCTCTACCCGTAGCAGAATGTCTTGCCGGTTGCTCATGGTCGTTGGCTCGTTCATGCCGCCACCTCATTGACATCGACCCAGCACGCTACCCTGTGGTGCGGGCCGACGGTCTCTAGCGGCGGGTTTTCCTGCAGACAGCGTTCGATGCGGTGGGAGCAGCGGGCGTAAAAGGGACAGCCCGGCGGCAGGTCAATCAGGTCCGGCGGCAGGCCCTCGATGGAGCGCAGCCGGGAAGGCCGCTCCTCGTCCAGGCGCGGCAACGAGCCCAGCAGGCCCAGTGTGTAGGGGTGGCGGGGGTTGACGTAGAGCTCTTTGACGGCAGACTCCTCCACGATGAAGCCTGCGTACATGACGATCATACGGTCGGCCAGGCCAGCCACCACGCCCAAATCGTGGGTGATCCAAATGATGGCCATGCCGATCTCGTCGCGCAGCTTCTTGACCAGCTCGACGATCTGGGCCTGGATGGTCACGTCCAGCGCGGTGGTGGGCTCGTCGGCGATCAGCAGTTGCGGGTTGCAGGAGAGCCCCATGGCAATCATCACACGCTGGCGCATGCCGCCGGAGAACTGGTGCGGGTAGTCATCCAGCCGCCCCTCGGCCCCGGGGATGCCCACCAGCGCCAGCAGCTCAGCGCTGCGCGTGCGGGCCTGCTGCTTGTCCATGCCCATGTGCAGCTCCAACGCCTCGCTGATCTGACGGCCGATGGTCAGCACCGGGTTGAGGGAGGTCATGGGGTCCTGAAAGATCATGGCGATGCGGTTGCCGCGCACCTGGCGGATCTCATCGTCGTCCAGCTTGAGCAGATCGCGCCCCTCGAACCAGACCTCACCGCCCACCACGCGGCCAGGGGGCATGGGGATCAGGCGAATCAGGGACATCACTCCCACACTCTTGCCGCAACCGCTTTCCCCGACGATCCCCAGGGTCTCGCCTTCGTCGAGGGTGTAGGAGATGCCGTTGACGGCGTTGACCACGCCGTCCTGCGTGAAGAACTGCGTGCGCAGATCTTTCACCTCCAGCAGTGTTCCCATGCAGGCCTCCTGCTAGCTTGCCCGTCTGATGAGGAGACGGGTGTAGTATGATAACGTCACGGAATCGGCGCCTCTGGCCGCGTCCGATAGGAGATGGTCTGACAATCTGAATGAGCTCAAGAACTGCGATCAAAGAAGACCTGGCACACTGCGCAGTTTCGCCAGTGCTCTGTAAGGTGATTCTTGTCAGTGTCATCCTGAGGCTCGGCGAAGGATCCCGGTCGTGCAAAGTGGAGACACCTGCACTTGCAGTGCGGTGCAAGTGTCCTTCGCCAAGCCTCAGGATGACACCAACCAAAGTCAATCTTACAACGCACTAAGGTGGGAGTGACTTCACGGAAACCAACAGACCGGGCGGTCGCCGATGGATAGGAAAGAGGGAGAAATGCCAACGCGCCGCCGGTCAGCCTTTCCAGCAAACGTGCAGAGTCGAACCGAGCAGCATACTATCACACGCACAAGCTGTTGTCAAACCGAGTGTGAGCTAGTTTCCATTTCGACGATGTGACGCACCATGGTCAGGTACTGGCGTCCTACCAACTCGCGGCGGTAGTTGGCCTCGGCCAGGCGCCGGCCGGCTGCGCCCATACGAACCGCGCCAGCCGGGTCGAGCAGCAGGCGCTGCACCCGTTCGGCCAGGGCTGCCGCGTCGCCCGGCGGGGTCACGTAGCCGCTCACGCCGTCGGCCACGATCTCGGCCACGCCGCCCACGGCGGTGGCCGCCGCCGGCCGGCGCGCGGCCATCGCCTCCATCAACACGGCCGGCGAGGTCTCCTGGCGGCTGCTGAGCACCGTCACAGCCGCAGCCGCATAGGCCTTGGCCAGTTGGGGCTGGTCCAGCGAACCCAGGAACTGTACGTGAGCCGCCAGCCCCAGATCGTCGATGGCCTGCTGCACGCGCGCGCCGAACGGCCCGGACAGCGGCCGGCCAGCTACGCGCAGCACCACATCGGGCACGGCTTGGCGCACCAAGGCCAGCGCTTGCAGCATCAGCAGCGGGTCCTTGCGCTCGTTCATGCCTCCGACCATCAGCAGCGTGTGGGGATCGGGCGCGCGCTCGGCCACCTCGAAGAACACCTCGCCGATGGGCACGTTGATGCGGTAGAACTGGGCGCGCGTGCGGCTGTCGTACTGGCGCAGGGCGTACTGGTTGATGGCCACGAGATAGCGCGCCTCGCGCACCATCAGCCAATCCTGGCCGACGGTCAGCGCCAGGTCCAGCCGGTTGCGCCAATGC
>Ga0209573_1001109_pt1 | contig 44691 bp, 41 predicted proteins | sample TNRBio252014_DNA_FD_185870 | JGI IMG/M metagenome (GOLD analysis project Ga0209573, IMG submission 185870) | Wastewater treatment Type I Accumulibacter community from EBPR Bioreactor in Madison, WI, USA - TNR Reactor_6/25/2014_ DNA (SPAdes)... | ecosystem: Engineered > Bioreactor > EBPR >...
GATGCGCACCTGACCCATGTCATAGATGAGCGTGCGGTATTTTTCGTCTGACTCGGGGAACTCGAACTTGTTGAACGCGGCGGCAGAATCAATGCCGTTCACAGGCGTGGGAGCGGCATAAACCAAACGACCACCGCCAAGGCCACCGGCGAAATTCATGGGCTGGCCTTTCTGACCTGCGGCGTCTTGTTTCAGGGCATAACCACGATCTGTCTGACCGCCCATCACGTTCAGAGAGCGAATCGCTCCGCCTTTGGACAGCACAAATTCAAACTTCAAGAATTTGGCCTGGATGCCGGCGAATTTGAAATTGATGGAACGGTCTGCGGCAGAAAAGACTTTTTCCTCCAGCACCGCCCAACCTGTCTTGTCGGCACTGGCGGAGAGTGAAACCTTGCCTTCGATGCCGTCATTAACCAGGGACGAAGTGGAAACCATCACCGGCTTGCCAAAGTTGACGATGACGAAGCTGTTGCCAGGCGACAAAGTGGCAGGAGCAGTCACATCTCCCTGGTTCAGCAAATTGTCCACCTGTCCGATGCCTGAGGAGCTGTCGATGGTTGCGAGCGAATGCGGCCCTTTGACAGCCACGTTGACCGGCTTTTCCTGCATGATCGGAATACGCGACCATTTGGCTTGCAAGGAACTGACAGCCAGCAAGCTGGCAAGAATGGTGAAGGTGGATGCAGACTTCATGTTCAGTGGGGTGAATTTAAAATGTTACAGGCAAACAGAAGAATCAGTCTGATTTGGAACCCTGTATCTGTTAATTGGATAGATCTCAGACAGTTACACCACAAATACCGCTGAGTGTAAATAATTTTTGTGTGTCAGGAGTGAAGAAATGCAGCTTGATTTATTGTAATTTCCATATATTCTGGTTTTATGAAATGTCCGCGATGCACTGCACATGTTACCCCTCTAGAGAGAGCATGTACTACCTGTGGTTTTTCAGCCACGACATTGCACCCACTCCTTGGAAACCAATGGATTAGGTTGGAGCGCATCACCGATGCCGCGCACTGTTTGCGGTTGGAAGACACGCGCCAAACGGAGGTCGTTTTGGATGATTTTGAGCGCAGCTTTCCACAAGCATTTTTTGCCACTTACTTAGGAGCTATTCCGAATGATTTGAGTCCAGCCGAAGTTGGTTTCTGGTTGCTGAACCAAGGCGCGTTCAACACGCACTCTCTTCACAAGCGCAATGACTTTGGGATCGTGCTGGTCGTGGACCCGAGCGCGAAGGCGGTCAGCATCAGCCTGGGGTACGCGGTTGAAGCGTGTTTCAGCGAGCGCACACTGTCCAAAATCCTGCATGCGAGCGGGGCGCATTTGAGTGCCGGACGTTATGGCAAGGCCATCGAAACAGCGTGTCTGAGCTGTGCCAGACAATTGAAGAGGCTCGCGCAAAGCTCTCAATGGACGCCTGATCACAACCTCAGCCAAGGCATGGGACTTGAGCCGTTGCGAGGCGGACATCGCCCGGCATCTCATTCCCGTGCAGGCGTCTCGCATGATGCTTAACCCTGGAAGCCTATGAAATACAGGAACCCCGCCCTCTTGTTTATCTTCGCCGCCTCCTTGCAAGCGCAAGATGACCCGGCAAGCGGCGAGATCCTGCCACTGCCACGCTGGAGCAAGGAAGAACTGCAATCCTTTCGTGATAACATGGGCGGCCTCAACACAACCAGCGTGCTTCCCCCCGGCTCAAGCGCGCCCACGGACATCAACGAGCTTCTGCTGAACCCCGTCACCAGCGGCCCTCGGCTGGATCATCACTTCAACCATTTTGAGAGTCAGATCTCTCCTCGCTTGCAGCCAGAGGGCATGCGCTTCTTTTTGCCGGAGTCCATACTGGCCTCGCCGGACAATCGGCAGATGGTTTCAAAAAGCGGACCGACGCCGCTTTCATCCCTGCATCAGGTGACGCCTGAGTTTCTCGCCAGCGCCAGTCTGGCCCTGCCTGGCGAGTATCTCATTGATCCTAATCAGCTCCTCTCTGAAATGCATCAGCAGGAGATGGTGCGCTTCCTGGAATTTCACGCGCGCGACGCCCGCATCAGGCTTTATGTCATGGTCATCCCTCATGACCGCCGGATCTCCGACGATACCTCGCTTGATGCCGTCGCATCAGGTGCCCTTTTGAAAAACGACTCCTGCCTGCTTGTTTTTCCCTTGGGCGAGCCGTGGCGCGCCCGGCTTTTCGTGAGCAAAGGCATTCATGACCAGACATCTTCGGCATTTCTCGATGAAACCCTTCAGGCATGCCTGCGAGAGGCTTTTCAGAGCAGCGAGGAGCACGATCAGCTCAAACGATATGCCGTTCATCTTTCCACCCGCTTGTTTTGGCTGCAAAAAGCCTTGGGAGGACGCGCTTCCACCGCCGGAAACTCCGAACTTGCGGAAGTTTTGGCTGAAAAGACGAGCGATCCTGGCGTGACCAGTGCCAGCATGTCTGTTCGCGTGGCGTGGACCATTTTTGTCGCGCTTTTAGTTATGGGCTTCATAGGCAGCCTCGCGCTTTGGTTCCGTCATTATCGGAAGACCAAGCATCGGGACAGGGTCTGGATTCTCGCGGAGCCTGAAACCCTGCCACGACTTGGTGGTGCCTTCACTGGCGGCGGTGGCGGGATGATTCGATATTGATGCTTTTCGGAACCCTCTGCAATATGACTTTTAGAACTTCAATTTGTCAAAAACTCATCTTTGGGTGATAATTGTCGGAATTGCCCATAAAATCTGCAAAGATGAACCCACAAACCCTTCAGTTCCAATGTGATTTTTGTCACACCGTGCTGACAGTGCCTGCCCAGATGGCGGGCATCTCGGGTCCATGTCCACAGTGTGGTCAGACAGTCACATCTCCACAGCACACAGCCACCCCGCCTGTAAATGCCGCGCCGCAATGGCCTCCGGCACCCGCACAACCACCCGTCTGGCAGCCTCCGCAGGTTCCGACAACTGCGGGAACTCCTGAAGGCAGCTTTGGCGGCGCAGCCACTGCTTCTGGCCTGCCACCCAAACGCGCTCCCGGTCAGCCACCCCTTACGGCTAGCTTGGGTGGCCCCCCCCCTCCACCATGGGGAGCGCCTGCGGCTGCCTCAATGGCTCCTGGTCAGATGAGCATGCCAGTCGGCAGCACCGGTTCTCTGCCTAATCCTAATCAATCCCGACTTATTCCCGGTGCCCCTGTTTTGCCAAGCATGGTACAGGGCAGCGGTTCTCCAGGTCATGCAGGCATGATGTCTCCCCTGCAAGGAGCATCACTCCTTGGTCGCGAAGTTTCTGGCGCTCCAGCCACGCCCGTCACGCAGCAACTTCATGCGCTTGGTGCTCCTTCGCTAAGCCTGGGAGGGGCGAAAGATCACTCGCTTCCTGTGTCCCCCCTTCCATCAAGCGCCGCACGGAATATCGCAGAGTTGCGGACGCCTCGTGGGACCAACTTCATTCGCCTGGCTTTTGCAGCCTTGTTCATGCTTGGGTTTCTCGGCCTCGTTGGTTTCCTACTGAAAGACTATCTTCCAGAAAAGCTCCACACGTTGATCTCACGCGAGGAGCCTGATGAAGTCGCTCCCGCTGTGACAGAAACAGCGGCTTCGAAAACCCCTGCTCCACCAATGGTTTCAGTCGGGACGGCACCAGACACGGCCCCCACCCCGCCAGCCATCCCTGTCACATCACCCGATCCTGTGATGACAGAATCCAGCCGTCCGGCAGGATTGATGAAAACGCCTGGTTTTGACCCCACGGAAACCATCGGCGAAAACACCCCAGTGGTTGAGCAACCCATAGGCGGCACACCGCCAGTCCCAGTCATCGCGTCAGTCACGCCACAGGAAATGACGGCCACCCGAACCGCCATCGCTCAAGAGGCGGCCATGCCTGGCACCAGCGCTCCAGAACCCACACAGGCCAGCACCTCGATTGATGTGAACAGCCCGCCTGAGGCCGCGCCCGCCATCGAGTCGCTCAAACAATTCCTCGCGGCACCATCCCTCAAAGAACGCTTGAAACACACACTGGGCGCGCAGCACATGCAGCCGCTCATGGAGCGCTACTACAAGCACTCTGCGGACGGTCCTGTCAGGGTGGATCGCATCGAGTTCATCCGCATGGATCCCAATCCCGAGCTTGGGGCCGGACGGCACTGTATTTTCAGCCTCGAAAACAAAACCTGGGAGTTTCCTGTTCCGGTGATGCTCGAAGAGCAAAAAGACGGCTTCAAGGTGGACTGGCTCGCGTTTGTCGAGTTCAAAGACCGCGTGCTGGAGAAGTTTCTCCAGGCTTATCAGGAAGGCGAGCCGGCGCGTTTCCATGTCGGCATCATGCGCCATCATTACTTTGAAGACAACGTGCCCAATCTTGACCGCAAGGACGCTTTTCGTGTCTGCCCGGCTCCTCCCAACACCTTCCAAGGTTATGTCTTTCTCGACAAAGAATCTCCCCTCGCCCGCGAATTGCGCGCCCGTCTGCCTTGGGAAACCCACGTTTGGGCCATTGTTGAGCTTGAATGGAAAAAACTCGGCTCCCAGCAGTGGGTTGAGCTGAGCGCCATGCCGCAGATGCATTGGTACTCGCTGCCAGTCGATTCCAAGCCCATCAACACCACTCAGAAAATCTCGGGTTCGGAGGAAATGCCCCCGGGTATCTCCAAGAACGGCAAAAGCAGTGGTAAATCTTCCAGCAGCAACATGCCACCGCCGGGCATCTCCAAATCCTCCCCTGGACTGCCGCCAACGATCAAGCGTCCGCTGCCTGCGGGCAGATAAGACAAGCGAGTCAGAGCGTCAGGATCAAAGCCCTCGCGATCAGGCCAGTTCGAGACGTCCGGTGCTGTCTCCCACACGTTCCGCTGGCACGCCCATGCGATCCAGCATGCTCAGGTACAGATTCGTCATCGGCGTGTCCGTGGGCAGCACGGTGCGCTTGCCATGCTTGAGCGTGCCGCAGCCACCGCCTGCAAACAAAATCGGCAGGTTGTTATGATTATGACGGTTGCCGTCCGAAATGGCCCCGCCGAAGACAATCATCGAGCTGTCCAGCAACGTGCCGTCGCCTTCTTTGATCGACTTCATCTTGTCCAGGAAATAACCGAACTGACGCAGGTAGAACCGGTCGATTTTCGCGATCTTCGCCAGCTTCTGCGGATCACTTTGATGATGCGAGAGGGAGTGATGCGCGTCCGGCACACCGAGATCGGGGAAGCTGCGGTTGCTGCCATCGTGCGCCAGCATGAAAGTGGCGAGACGCGTCGTGTCCGTCTGGAAGGCCAGCGCCAGCAGGTCAAACATCACCCGGATGTGCTCCTCGTAGGAATCAGGGATGCCTTCCGGCACCTTCACGTCTGGCATCTGCGACTGAAATTTCTCCGCGCGCTCAATCCTCTGCTCCAAATCGCGGACAGAAGAAAAGTACTCGTCGATCTTGCGACGGTCAGCCGCGCCCACCTTGGCTTGCAGCGACTTCGCCTCTCCCAACACCGTGTCGAGGATGCTTTTCTGCAAGCGACGGTCACGCAACGCGTCCGCTCCGCTGCCAGCGGAGGCGCCGAGGCCAAACATGCGTTCAAACACCAGACGCGGGTCCATCTCAGGCGCCATCGGCATCGTTTCATTCTTCCAGGCCAGATTGTACTGGTAAGCGCAGGAGTAGCCAGAGTCGCACTTGCCAGAGCTGCGCTGGCCGTCCGTGCTAAGCTCCAGGGATGCCAGACGCGTGAGATGGCCTATCTTTTGCGCCGCGATCTGATCCACCGAGATGCCGAGCTGGATGTCCGAGCCGGCCGTCTTCTTCGGCTGGCAGCCGGTGAGGAAAGTCGCCACCGCTCGCGCATGATCGCCACCGCCGTTGCCATGTGAGTGCGCCCAGTCCTGCATCAGGCCGGAGATCACCGTGAAATCATTGCGGTTCTTTTCGAGTTCCGTGAGTGACGGGGACAGCGCGTAGCCTGTGCCTTCGCCCGTGGGGAACCACTCGTTCACATTCACACCGTTCGGGATGTAGAGCCACGCGGCGCGCAGCGGTTTCACCGCCGCTTTCGGAGCCTCGGCGGCAAAGGATCGCGCGCCCAGCGACTCCAGGAACGGCAGCGTGATCAGGCTGCCCACGCCGCGCAGAATGTGTCGGCGGCTGGAAGAATGGGCTGCCAGGGAAGTTTGATGAAATTCACTCATGATGGAAAACTACGAGATCGATGGAAGAAACTTTCGTGCCATGGAACAGCATCCATTACGCCTCGACCGGCGAAAGTAGTTGAAATTCCGGGGCGACGCGGCCCGATTAGTGGCCCCCGCAAAATCCCACCCATCCCAACATGAAGCAAGCCTGCCTCCTCCTCACTGCCATCACCACACTCTGCCTTCCCGCCCTCGCGCAGGATGCGGAGGCCGTCATCGAACTCAAGCCCAGCGCGAATCCTGCGACACCGCTTGCATATGAAAAGACCGAGCTTGCCGTCAAAGCCGGCCAGAAGATCAAGCTCACGCTCAACAACACCGGCGGCATCCTCCCGCAGCCGCATAATTTCCTCCTGCTCAAGCCCGGCAAGCTGGATGCCGTGGGCGCCCTCGCCAATGCCATGCTCGCCGATCCTCAGGGCATGGCCAAGAGCTACATCCCCGAGGCTGCCAAGCCCGACATCCTCGCCAACACCAAGCTCGTGCAGCCCAACGCAAGCGAGACCATCGAGTTCACCGCCCCTGCTGAAGCCGGCGACTATCCTTACATCTGCACCTTCCCCGGCCACTGGATGCTGATGCGTGGTGTGATGCACGTCACCAAGTAATCACCACCCACCCAACGCGCCTTCATGAAACATCTCTTCACCACACTCCTCGCGGCCTTCGCGCTGTCCTCTGCGGTTCATGCGCAGGACGCCAAGCTAGAGGTCGCCGGCCTCACCTTCAAAATCGAGGCTCCCTGGGCCTCCGTCGAAAGCACTGGCATGTTCCGTGCTGGCACGCTCAACGCCAAAGTGGAAGGGTTGGAGAAGCCGCTTGAGGCCATCTTCTACCACTTCCCTGGCCCAGGCGGCGGCGGTGGCGTGCAGGCCAATGTGGACCGCTGGCTCGGCCAGTTCGCCACCAAGCCCGAGTCAAAGACCGAGGAGATCGACGTCGGCGGCAAAAAGATCACCCTTGTGACCGCCACCGGCACCTACAACGACGGCCCTCCCATGGGAGCCAAGACCCCGCGTGAAAACTACACGCTCATCGCCGCCATCGTGCCCACCGAAGACTCCAACATCTTCATCAAGCTCGCAGGGCCGAAAGACGCCATCGCCAAACTGGCCGAAGGCTTCAAGAAAATGGCGGGCAGTCCGTTTGTGAAGTAGTTAAGACTCCTCAAACAGTTCGATCCAGTCTTTCAAAGCGGATGGCCTTGCCATCCGCTTTTTTTATTCGTTGAGAAAACGACATTTGCCTGGGAGAAGCGGGCATTCAGGGCTGTGCTGAGGCAGGGCATGAGCAAATCGAAAACGGACTTGGCATGGGCGATGCTAATTCATTGTTTCGGAGTCCATCCAACTAACGACTTATGCTCAAACACACACCTACCCGAAACAGGAGCGGCATTGCCTTGGCAGCCCTCGCCGCAATCACATCCATTGCATTCAGCCTCGGCGAAGTCCGTGCTCAGGATGCCGCGCCCGCACCGGCTCCAGCCGCTGCGGCTCCGGCTCCCGAGCCAGCGGCCGCCCCCGCTCCTGCTGCCACACCAGCTCCCGCGCCTGCTGTGACTCCAGCGCCTGAACCCGCGGCCGCACCGGCTCCCGAAGCCCCTGCTGCGGAGGAAGACAAAGGACCATCCGTGGAATTGTTCACCACGAACAACCTTTGGATGATGATCGCCACCTCGCTGGTCTTCATCATGCATCTCGGCTTCGCCTGCGTTGAGTCTGGTCTCACCCAGTCGAAAAACACGGTGAACATCCTGTTCAAGAACACCCTCATTCCCTGCATCGGCCTGCTCACCTATGCGCTCTGCGGGTTCAACCTGATGTATCCAGGCTTCGCCGATGGCGACTCCCAGTTCTGGTTCAAGTTCGCCGGGTTTGGCATCACAACTGACGAGGCCGGAGTCACCTCCGCCTACAACGTCGGCTACACCTACTGGACCGACTTCCTCTTCCAGGCCATGTTCGCCGCCACCGCCGCCACCATCGTTTCCGGTGCTGTCGCCGAGCGTGTGAAGCTCAGCACCTTCATGGTGTTCTCCGTCCTCTTTGTCGCTGTCGCTTACCCGATCGCCGGAAGCTGGAAATGGGGCAACGGCTGGCTCAACCGCCTCGAAACTCCCTTCTACGACTTCGCGGGTTCCACACTCGTCCACTCCGTCGGTGGCTGGGGCGCTCTTGCAGGCGTGCTTCTCCTTGGACCTCGTCTTGGCAAATACACAGGTGGCAAGATCAAGCCCATCCTCGGTCACAGCATGCCCCTGGCCACCATCGGCGTGTTCCTCCTCTGGCTCGGCTGGTTCGGTTTCAACGGCGGCTCCGTCCTCTCCGCTGATCCTGCCCTCGTCTCCCTCACGCTGGTCACCACCTGCCTTGCCGCCGCCGCCGGTGGCGTCGTTGCCGCTCTCGCCTCCGTCATCTTCCTCAAGAAGCCTGACCTTTCCATGGCGCTGAACGGCATCCTTGCCGGTCTTGTCGGTATCACCGCCGGTGCTGACCAGATGGCCGCTGCCAGCTCCATCTACATCGGTGCCATCGCCGGTCTGCTCGTGGTCATCTCCGTCCTCTTCTTCGACAAGATCAAGATCGACGATCCAGTGGGTGCCATCTCCGTCCATCTCGTCTGCGGCATCTGGGGAACTCTGGCGGTCGGCATCTTCGGTGCCAAGGCCGGCATGCCCCAGTTCATGAGCCAGCTCAAGGGTGTCGCCGCCTACGGCGTCTTCACCTTCGTCTTCGCCTTCGTCCTCCTCCTGGTCTTGAAGATCATCATGGGCCTGCGTGTCAGCCCCGAGGAAGAATCCGAAGGTCTGGACATCGGCGAGCACGGCAACGTGGCCTACCCGAACTTCCAGTCGAATCATTAATGGCCCCGCTGTCTTAGACAGTTGGATCACTCACAGAACTCCCCGGTGCGCACCGCGCCCGGGGAGTTTTATTTTAGGTTGGCACGCCCTCTGCTTGACCCCCATGCCAACAGGTCAAAAAACTTCACAAAAGTTTTATCCTGCTTCCAAATCAACCATCCTAATCACGTCGTAATGACTCGTTCTCAGCCCCTCTGGCGCACCCTCGCGTGCGGTTTACTCGTCACCGCTTCTCTCTGGAGCGGCTCCCTCAATGCCCAGGACGCTGCCCCTGCCGCCGCGCCCGCACCCGCCGCGGCTCCTGCTGCGCCAGCAGAAGCCCCTGCGGAACCCGCGGGTCCCACCGTTGAGCAGCGTGTTTTCGACTTGGAAAAATACGTCACCAACGGTCAGGCCGGCAAAGACGGGGACAAGGAGTGGACGTCCAACATCGCCGGCCCCGGCCCGGGTCACAACGCCTGGCAGATGACCAGCACCGCGCTCGTCATCTTCATGACCCTCCCCGGCCTCGCCCTGTTCTACGGCGGTCTCGTCCGCAAAAAGAACGTCCTCTCCGTCCTCGCCCAGTGCATGGGCATCGCCGGACTCGTCACCATCCTCTGGTGGGCCTGCGGCTACAGCCTCTCCTTCGGGGTGGATGCCAAAAGCCCCTTCATTGGTGACTTCAGCAACGCCCTCCTCGAAGGCGTCTCACCCTACACCTCCGGTTTCGGCTACTATTGGATCAGCGACGCCATGTGGGCCATGTTCCAGCTCAGCTTCGCCATCATCACCCCGGCCCTCATCGTCGGTGCCATCGCCGAGCGCATGAAGTTCATCGCCGTGCTCCTCTTCGTCACCCTGTGGATGTTCGCAGTGTACTTCCCCTTCGCCCACATGGTGTGGAGCACCACGGGCTTCATGTGCGGCCCGCTCAATCCTGACGCCGCCATCAAGGCCATCGACTTCGCCGGCGGCACCGTCGTTCACATGACCTCCGGCTGGAGCGCCCTCGTGCTCTGCATCGTCCTTGGGAAGCGCAAAGGTTACGGCAAAGAGCCCATGGCCCCGCACAGCATGGTGCTCTGCATGGTCGGCACCGGCATGCTCTGGGTCGGCTGGTATGGCTTCAACGCCGGTTCCGCCCTCGGTGCAGATGGCATCGCCGCCAACGCCTTCATGACCACCACCCTCGCCGCCGGGACCGCCGGCTTCGTCTGGGCCGTCGCTGAATGGATTCTCAAAGGCAAGCCTTCCATCCTCGGCTTCTGCTCCGGCATCGTCGCCGGTCTCGTGGTCGTCACCCCCGGTGCTGGCTTTGTCACCGCCAACGGGGCCATGGTCATGGGCGTCCTCGCCGGTGTGATCCCCTTCCTCGCCGTCACCTACCTCAAGAAAATTCTCGGCTACGATGACGCCCTCGACACCTTCGGCGTCCACGGCGTCGGCGGCACCTTGGGAGCCATCCTCACCGGCTTCCTCGCCGATGAAAAAGCCAACTCCATCGTCGGCGGCCTCAAGGAAGGCCTCCTCATGAACCAGATCAAGGCCTGCGCCCTCACCATCGTCTGGAGCGTCGTCGCCACCCTCGTCATCGCCATCATCGTCAAGATCGTCGTCGGTCTCCGCCCTGATCCAGAAGTCGAAAGCGTCGGCCTCGACCTCGCCGAGCACGGCGAAGCCGGTTACGAACATTGATCCACCCAGGGCTTCAAACCCCTGTTCACTCCAAAGCCGGGCTGGTGTATTCCAGCCCGGCTTTTTTGTGCCTCGGCGGGAGCCATTTTATCCCGATCAGGGGGCAGTTGTTTACAGTCGTTGACGGTTGTTGACGGTTGTTTGGAAGAATCCTGCTCGTCCTCGGTCAGGCAGGTTTGAGGTTGGTTGGCGATAGTTGACGGTTGTTTACAGTGGTTGACGATGGTTTGAAAACCACGGTCAACGGCGCACAGCGCCCTTCAGCCATGTCAACCACTGCAAACCTTTTCCAGCAGCGGAAGCATCGAGGACGAGTAGGAATGGGCGATGGTTTGAAAACCACCGCCAACGGCGCGCAGCGCCCCGCCCCCTACCTTCTCAGCGCATTGATCAGCTCATCCAGCTTGTCCGCGATCTGCTGCACCTCCGCCTGCGTCGGTGGCTCGCTCACCACCATCCCCAGCGTGTCCACCCCGTTGCTGTTCGCGCTGGTGTCGCTGATCGCATCCTCAAGCTGCTGGAGCGATACCTCGCCAGGCGCTCCATCGCTGCCACTGGCGCCATCATAGCCCGCCGGGATGCCAAAGGTCAGATGCACCGTGCTGCCATCGAAGGTGGACTCCACGGTGGCCGGTTCACCGGGCGGCAGGGTGTTCACCGCATCCACCACCGCATTCGCAAAGGGCGGGCCGTCCATGCCATCGCCGCCATCCGCGCCTTGGGGAATGCCGAAGGTCAGATGCACCGTGCTGCCGTCAAAGCTGGACTCCACTGTGGCCGGTTCACCCGACGGCAGGGTGTTCACCGCGTCCACCACCGCATTCGCAAAGGGCAGGCCATCCTGCCCCGCCGGGATGCCAAAAGTCAGATGCACCGTGCTGCCGTCGAAGGTGGACTCCACCGTGGCCGGATCACCGGCGGGCAGCGTGTTCACCGCATCCACCACCGCCGCCGCAAAAGGCGGGCCTTCCGCTCCATCGTTGCCGCTGCTGCCCTCCTGCCCTTGCGGGATGCCAAAGGTGAAGTGCAGCGTACCGCCGCTCACACTGAGGCTCACCGCCGCCGGATCACCCGGCGGCAGGGTGTTCACGGCGTCCACCGTGGCGCTGCCGATGGTCTGAATGGCGTCGATGAGATCCTTCAGGCCGTTGAACTGCGCCCGCATCGGCGCGGACTCGATCAAGGCGTTCGTGGCTGGATAGGCAGGATCGAAGGGCATGGAGAGGGCGCGGAGCGCCGGTTGACGGTTGTTTGTCGTAGCAGCGGACGTGAGTCCGCCTTCGGGTTCGCTGTTCTCGGTTCGCAGTTCGCTGTTCCCCTCGTAGCAGCGGACGTGAGTCCGCCTCTGGGTTCGTCGCTCGTAGCAGCGGACGTCAGTCCGCCTGAGGCTCGTCCTCCTACTCGAACTCGTCCTCGAAAGGGCGTGTGGAGTGTGGCGCGGAGCTTCTGGGGGCTGGAGCAGCGGCAGAATCGAGTAGGAGTAGGAGGACGAGTAGGATGTGACGCGCAGCGCCTGTCTGGCAAACCACCGTCAACGGCGCGTTAGCGCCCTCAACAACGGCAAACCACCGCAAACAGCGCCTCCGGCGCTCACGGCGCTCTCTTCGACGCCTCATCGCTCCACGCGCCAGGACCAGCGGCCCCGATGGCGCGGACGCGGAAGCCATACAGCGCTCCCGGCGTCAGACCATCCAGCGTGATCTTGCTGGTCGTCGAGGTCTTCGCAGGCTGCCAGGCATTGCCATCGGCATGCAGGCGGCACTGCCACTCGTAGCTGCCCGCTCCGGCCACCGGATCGCAACCCAGGTCGATCTCTCCCTCGTCATCGCCCACGTTGGCGGTGAGATCGCCGGGCGCGGGCAGGTCGCCCACGGCCACGGGCGCGGTGCGCAGTGGCAGGGCGGTGCTGATCAGCGCGGCGTCGTTGGTGGGCTGCGCCGCCTCGCAGTAGCTGGCGCGGGTGGTCAGGGCGGCGTCCAGCGCGTCCTCCAGAGCGTCGCGGGTGGCGATGGCCTCCTTCCACGCGGTTTTTTTGGCGTTCACGTCAGCCTCGGCGGTTTCCAGCGCCGTCAGGGCCGCCGCAAAGGCGGCGTCCGTCGGCAGACGGCTGGCGTCGGGAAAGCTGGCATTGCCAGTCATGGCCGCCACATGACTCTGCGCCAGAGTGATCTTTTGGGCGGCGCTTTTGCGGAACAAATCGAGTTTGAACTTGGGCATACGGTTGGTGCGTTTGAGGTTGTGTGGCGGAACCGGCGCCGGGCCTGAGTCAAAGCGATGACCCGCGTCGAATCGGAGACCGGGGGTGTCGAATGACAAGGGCATGGCGTCTGTTCCAGTGAGCGCTCATTGCACCACAAAACGACGCGGCCGCGTGATGGCCTAATTCCGGCCCGTGTCAGTGCCGGGCTCAGTAAGCCAGCACTTCGGTCTCCGCCAGGAGCGCCAGCGGCGTGGTTTCCAGCACCACGCTCATGCGCTCCAACGTGTTGAGCTCCACACTCTGCTCACCGCGCTCCACCCGCCCCAGGTTCGTGCGTGATCCCCGGTAGCGCCGGGCAAACTCCCGCTGCGAGAGCTGCATGACTTCACGCCGTTTTTTGATGACCTTGCCCACGTTCTTTGACAGGGGCATGAGCTGGTCAGACTCCAGAATCGGTAGTTTCATGGTTGTTAAAACTAGGACTGCTCTTGAAGGATCGTTGGGCCTGTAAACAGGTCCAGCATCAAAAGACTTGTTTAAAGAGCGGTGGATTCCAAGAAATAAATAAGGGAATTCACCCCATCCGCCGCCGCTACCTCGCTCAGTTGGGCTGCAAACGGATTCATCTGCGCCGCTACCTCACGCAGTTGCGCTGCAAACACGGGCATTTGCGCCGCTACCTCGCGCAGTTGCGCTGCAAACACGGGCATTTGCGCCGCTACCTCGTGCATTTGCGCTGCAAACGCGGGCATTTGCGCCGCTACCTCGCGCAGTTGCGCTGCAAACGCGGGCATTTGCGCCGCTACCTCGCGCAGTTGCGCTGCAAATGCGGGCATTTGCGCCGCTACCTCGCGCAGTTGCGCCGCAAATGCGGGCGTTAGCGCCGCTACTTCGTGCATTTGCGCCGCAAATTCGGGCAGTTGCAGCGGCACTCCGCACGCAACGGATTGAAAATCAGTCCTTTCCCTCAAACCCTCCCCTGTGACACGCCGGAATGGCGGGGGAGCGGCTTGAAGTCCTCAAACAACTGTTTACATGAACAGTATGAAAGCCAGCTTTGCCGGAGGCTTCCTCCACAGCACCGACTACTTCAGCTCCCGCGACTACGACGAAGGCCGCGCTTGGCTCGTGCTCTCATCCTGCGACTGGCATGTGCTCCTCCCTCGCATCCCCGCCGTCCACCTCACCGTGGCCCATGCCCGGCCCGTGACCGACTGCCAGGAACTCGACGGCTGGCGCTGGCGCTTGGAACTCGACCGCTGGCATCTGCCGCTGCCAATGATGCCAGTCAGAGAATCAGTAAAACGGTGTCGCGTTTGTTTAGTGGTGAAATAGGGCTGTGTTTGGTAGCCTGAATCTATGAAACTTTCAGTCGTGGCAAATCCCAGAAGTCGGCAGGAGGAACTCGGCCAGTTCCTCACGGCGACGCCTGTGGCTGATTTCATGGCTTCAATGTTCCGAGAACTGCCTAGCGTGGTTCGTTTGTTGGATGCTGGCGCGGGGGCTGGAGCGCTAACAGCAGCTTTTGTGAAGCGTCTTTGTCAAAGTGGCAACGGTGTGCGTGCTGTTGAAGCGACTCTCTACGAGGTCGATTCAACCATTATCGATGCGCTCTCGGCAACCATGCGGGAATGCCAAAGCACATGCATCGCCTCTGGCATTGATTTCACATTCACCATTCAATCTGCCGACTTCATTCAAGAAATGTCGGCGCGGCTTGCGGGTGATTTGTTCGGTTCTCAGCCACCTGCCTTTGACGCCGCTATCGCAAATCCACCCTATCGTAAAATCAGCACCGACTCAGCAGAAAGACGCGCCCTTCGCTCTGTCGGGATTGAGACAAGCAACCTCTACACTGGATTCATCGCACTCATTCAACGATTGTTGATTCCCGGGGGCCAGCTTGTTGGCATTACACCACGAAGTTTCTGTAATGGCCCCTACTTCCGTCCATTCCGTGAAGACTTTCTGAGCCAACTGGAACTTCGTCGGCTTCATGTCTTCGAGTCGCGACAGGCCGCATTTCGCGAGGATAGCGTGTTGCAGGAGAACATCATCTTCCACGCAGTGAAGGGAATCGCACAGCCGCATGAGTTGATTGTCTCCAGCAGCAGCGGGGAGCATGGCGGCGAGATCACCGAAACGGTGTTTCCTTTCGCCGAGATCGTTCACCCACGCGACTCTGAGAAGTTTATCCACATTCCTTCCGCCGTCAGCCATGGAACTGCCAAGGAGACCATGGACGGACTGAGCGCCACACTCGCCTCTTTGGGCATCACTGTCTCGACCGGACGGGTTGTCGATTTTCGACTCAAGAACGCACTGCGCCAAGAACCTGAGAAAGGCACCGTGCCTCTGCTGTATCCCTGCCATTTCAATGGTGGCACCGTTCATTGGCCCAAACTCGAAGCGCGCAAACCCAACGCCATTCTCGACAATCACGAAACTCGACAGTGGCTGGTGCCTTCGGGCATGTATCTGCTCACCAAACGATTCACGTCGAAAGAGGAACGTCGTCGCCTTGTCGCGTGCATGTTCGATCCTGAACAAGTGAAGACAGAGTGGGTGGGCTTCGAAAACCATCTGAACTACTTTCATTCGAGTGGTCATGGGCTGGAGCGCCATCTTGCTGCAGGCCTGTTTGCCTTTTTGAACTCGACCGTGGTTGATCAGTATTTCCGTCGCTTTAGCGGCCATACCCAGGTGAACGCTACCGACCTCCGCACGCTAACCTATCCTGACCGCGACACACTCAATGCGATGGGGCGAGAAATGAAAGCTCTCGACCTCTCCCAAGACGAAATCGACCAACTAGTCACCAAACATCTTCATGGCTGCCGATAAATCCGACCGCAAAGCAACCGCCAGAAAGCGCCGACTCGCTGAAACCATCGAGACATTGACCGCGCTGCAATTCGGACCAAAGCAGCGGAACGAAACTGCCGCTTATACGTTGCTGGCTTTGCTAGACCTAAAACCCGACGCAGGGTGGGCAGACTGTCAGGCTCCGCTTTGCGGCATCACTCCAATCATTGATTTCATCGCCACTGCCTATGGTGTCCGTTATGCACCAAACACGCGTGAAACCATTCGTGACGATGCTGTCAAGTTTTTCGTCGAGGAAGGGCTACTGCTCCGTAATCCTGACGACCCCAACCGCCCGACCAACAGCGGAAAGACAGCTTATCAAATCGAGCCCACGGCTCTCGCCTTGCTCCGCAAGGTCGGAACCCTCGACTGGCCGCCTGCATTGCAGCAATACCTCACCAGTCGCGAAAGCCTCAAGCATGAGATCGCCCGGAAGCGTGATCTGGCCCGCGTGCCGGTGACGCTGCCCGATGGCTCTCAGGTTGCCTTATCTCCTGGTGGCCAGAATCCGCTCATCAAAGCCATCATTGAGCAGTTCTGTCCCGCCTTTGCCCAAGGTGGCGTGGTGCTCTACATCGGCGACACCGAGAACAAGTTCGCACATCTCGAAACCGAAGAATTGGCATCGCTTGGCGTTGTCTTGGATTCAGCAGCCAAGATTCCCGATGTCATTGTGCATGACACGAAAAGGAACTGGCTCCTGCTCATCGAAGCTGTCACAAGCGCCGGTCCGGTTGATGGTAAGCGTCGCAAAGAACTGAAGGACTTATTTGCGGGGTGCAAAGCAGGCTTGGTTTTCGTTACAGCCTTCGAGAACCGACGTAGCATGCAATCGTTTGTCTCGCACATCGCCTGGGAGTCCGAAGTTTGGGTCGCGGAGGATCCAGATCACATGATTCACTTCAACGGCGAACGATTCCTTGGGCCTTATCCTGATGTCATGCCTGCTGAAACATGATCCCCTCTACCTCTACGAGAAAGCGACCGACGACGAGGACTTCCACAACGGCCACCTCACGATCCGCGACATACCCGAGGAAGCCTACGCCTACGTCGTCAACGGCAAGCCCGCCCTCGAATGGGTCATGGAACGCCAGTCCGTCAGCAAAGACAACGTCCAGCGGCATCCTCAACGACGCCAACCTCTGGGCCACCGAGACGATGAACAATCCCGCCTACCCCCTCGAACTCTTCCTCCGCGTCATCAACGTCAGCCTGGAGACGATGAAGATCGTGAATGGGCTGCCAGCTTTGGCTGAAGCGAAGTAGCTACCCGAACCCACCCCACGCAACACCGCTATGAACAAAGAAATCACACCGCTAAATCTCGAGCCCCTCCAAGACCTGCCGCCATCGCTGAGGGTGATTCTTCCCAATGCCTCCGGCGATGCCATTGGCGCGAATATTCTCACGGACACGGCTGGCGTAAGTATCGCCCAGCCGGGCAAAAGGGCTGAGACCGTCCGCTACGGTATCGCCTATGCACCGAATGGCGGCACGGCTGCTGTCGGCGCCCAAGGGGCTGCGATCGCGCATTTGGGCGGAGCCGCTCAAGTCGGCGACGGGTCGATGGCCTATGCTTGGACTGGGAAAGCCAATGGCTACCAGTGGTCCGCAGCCTACGCGCTCAGAGGTGAGTCAGCCGTTGCCCGGTGTGGCGTTGCTGCGCTACTGCTGAATGGCTCTGCCACTATTGGCAAAGGCGGCGTGGCCTGCGCACTGAACTTCAAGCAGAGCGGCGGTGAGATGGTGACTGATGCGACTGCTGGCACGGTGTCCGGCGACAAGGGCAGCGTGGTGGTGGCTTTCACGACCAACCCAATGGGAGAACGTGTCCCGGTGGTGGGGTTCATTGGAGCTGAGCCTGCGTTGCTCAGCGAGAGCCCAGATCTCGCGGAGCAGTTGCTGGGTGCAGGCGTGCAGTTCGGTCTGGAACCCAATGTGCCCTATCGCTTGAACCCGAAGACGAACCAGTTCGTCAAAGCCTGAGACCATGGAGTTCTTCACCCGCATCATCACCGTGAGCCTGGAGACGATGAAGGTCGTGGAGGGGCTGCCGAAGCTGGAGGCATGAAGACGGATGCTGATGAGCCGGAGACCGGCACGGGCGACCCGCGCCGCGAATCTGACAAGCCATGGTGGCCCATGGATGAAGACGCTTTGCTGGTGCAATTCTGCGCCCTGCGCTTTGATGGGGAGAAGCTAGACAAGGAACTGCGCCGGGAACTGCCTGAACACGAGGCCGCCTTCAGCTACCCGGCGCTGAAGCATGTTTACGACACGCATTACACCCGCTCCCTGGAGCTGCTGGACGACGTGAAGCTGAACTTTGGCGTCTTCTTCCTCCTCCAACGCGCCCAGAAATGGCACGGCACGATCGATGAACGCGACGAGTTCCTCTACTTAAAGCTCTTCCTCCACCTACACGATGTGGATGTGCCCGCCGGGTATGAATACGCTGACTGCCTGCGCGAATACAAACCCCGCCTCCGCAATGCCCGCGCCCTGGCTGAAACCCTGCGCCCCCGTTTGGAACGCGCCATCGCGGCCTTCAGCGCGTCATGAAGTTCAACCCGCACACCAGCCGCCTGTTCACGGACGATGGCCGCGGAACCGGGGTCAGTGTACAAAATTCTGACAGACATGAACGGATCAGGAGGAACGATTCCTGACAGCCGCCAGGGCGTCCCAGCGTCAGAGCCGCCAGCCCGCGTGGCGGAGTCGTTGCAGGAGATCGAGCTGCCGCTGGCCCATAGCATCCCGTTTGCGGATGTTGAGCCGCAGCGGCATCAGTTCCAGATTGGCGATGACCTTGTCCAACTGCGGGGCGACGGCGAAGAGGATGACCCGCCTGCATCGCTGATGCGAAGCCCTGCGGGCAGGTGTGATCGACGGACAACTGGTCCCCGGTGTAAGGACCAAGCGTGATGGTGGGCGACTGGCCGCTGTCCACCTCCTACGCCGCCACTTCGACTGCGACTTCCGCCAGCGCCACGCGGCGCTGGCCGGCGGGGATGCCGTGGGGGAAGGCCACGGGGATTTCTTCCGAGCGCTCATCGACCGTTAAGGTGATACTGGCGGCCATGGGCTGCGCTTCCTTCATCAATGCCTGCTTGAGAATGATGAAGTCCGGCCCCATCTGGGCCAAGGGCACATCCTGCGCTCCGAGATGGAGAACCATGCTGACCTGGGCAGAGTGGGCGGGACGGGAAGTGATCATCGAATCCAAAAGGCTATGAACGAAGATGAAACAGAAATGGCGGAGGCTTACGCCCTGCTGCGTGGCTTCGAACTCACCGGGCAGCTCGGCACCGGGCTGAATGGTAGGGTATGGAAGGTGCGTGACAACCGCAAACGTGCCTGGGCGCTGAAAATCCAGGACGCGCAGGGGTTCAAGCTGGAACGGGCCTGCTATGAGCGGCTGGCGGAGCTGGAGGTGACTGAGGTGGCGGGCTTCAACGTGCCGGTGCTGATCCATGCGGAGGAACGCTGGCGGGCCATCGAGATGAGCAGCCCTGCCAAAGCGGACGGGGGCGTCCGCGCTCCCTTCCGCAGGTCACATTTTAGGCGCATCTGTCGTGATTCGTGGCAATGAATGTTCTCTTCCCGCCGTCCCAATCGTTCCGACATTCGTCATTGATTCGCTCCGCTCACCCTTTGGGCTCCCTTCAGTCGTCTGTCTCGCTTCGCTCGGCTCCTCATTCGTCATTCGTCCTTTTCCCCTCTCATGATCGCCTGGTTTGCCCGCAACGGTGTCGCCGCCAATCTTCTCATGCTCGCCGTCATGGGCTTCGGCGCGTGGACGCTCGTGTCGGAGCGCATCCCCATCGAGGTCTTCCCGGACATGCCGTCCCGCTTCATCTCGGTGAACGTCCCCTACCCTGGCGCGACGCCTGAGGAAGTGGAGGAGACCATCGTGCTGCGCATTGAGGATGCCATCCAGCAGGTGGCGGGCATCAAGCGCATCGTCTCCACCGCCTCCTCCAGCGGCGGCAATGTGATGATGGAGATCGACGACGCCGACCTGGCCCGCCAGATCATCGACGACGTGAAGATCCGCGTGGACGCCATTCCGAACTTTCCCACGCTGGCGGAGCGGCCCATCATCCAGCATGACGACTTCATGAGCTCCGTCATCAGCGTGATCCTCTCCGCCGACATGGCCGAGCGCGATCTGCGCCGCCTCGGTGAGCAGGTGCGGGATGAAATCTCCGCCCTGCCCGGCATCTCCCACGCCAATCTCACCGGCGTGCGCGATTACGAGATCAGCATCGAGATCCCCGAGGCACGCCTGCGCAAGTACGGCCTCACGCTGGATCAAATCAGCACCGCCATCCGCAGCAGCGCGCTGGACCTGCCGGCCGGTGTGGTGCAGACGGACGCGGGCGATGTCTCCATCCGCACCCGCGGCCGTGCCTACACGGGCAATGATTACAGCCGCATCGTCATCCTGACCCGCCCGGACGGCACCAAGCTCACGCTCGGCGAGATCGGCATTATCAATGACGGATTCAACGAAAACCCACTCGTCTCCCGCCTCAACGGCAAGCGCTGCGTCTCCATCACCGTCATGCGCGAAGGCACGCAAAACGCCATCCACATCGCCGAGACAGTCAAAGAGTACATCCTGGAGAAGAATCAGCGCTTCCCGGACGGCGTGGAGCTGGAGTTCATGGGCGACCGCTCGAAGATCGTGAAGGGCCGCATCAGCCTGCTGCTGCAAAACGCCCGCAGCAGCCTCATCCTCGTCTTCATCTGCGTGGGCCTGTTCCTGCGGCTCGACGCCGTCTTCTGGGTGGCGGTGGGCATGGTGATGGCCTTCCTCGGCGCGTTCGCGCTCATGCCGCTGTTTGGCCTGTCGATCAATCTCTCCTCCGTCTTCGGCTTCATCCTCGTTCTCGGCATCGTCGTGGATGACGCCATCGTGACCTCGGAGCAGGTCGATACCATGCGACAGCAAGGACTCTCGCCGCTGGACGCGGCCATCGAGGGCACGCGCCGTCTTGCCGCGCCGATCACCTTCGGTGTGCTCACCACGATCGTGGCCTTCCTTCCCATGGCGCTCGGCTTTGGCGACTTCGGCGTCATGTTCCAGCCGATCTCCATCATTTTCATCTGCGTGATGCTGCTGGCGCTGATGGAGACGAAGCTCATCCTGCCCAGCCACCTCGCGCACCGCACGCCAATCATCAGCCACGCCGCCGACGCGCTCGATCCCATCCATCGCTTCTCCGAGCGGCAGCTCGCCCGCTTTGTGGACAAGTTCTACCGCCCCACGCTGCGCTTCTGCCTGAAAAATCGCTACGTCGTGCTCTCCGCCGTGTTCGGCGGCCTGGGCGTGCTCTTCGCCGTGTTCTTCAGCGACCGCATCGCCACCGCCCTTTTCCCTCGTGTGGCCAGCGAGCGCATCGAGTGCCGCCTCACCATGCTGGACGGCACGCCCTTTGAGGTCACGGACCGCCACATCTCGCGCATCTATGAAATCGCCGAGCAGATGCGCAAAGAATACGTCGGGCCAGACGGCATCCCCGTGGTGCGCCTCATCCTCGCCAACTCCGGCATGACCGGCAGCTCACGCGGAGCCACTGGCGGCACGGGCAGCCATCGGGGTGAAGTCACCATGGAAACCTACGGTCCCGAAGAGCGCTCCCTCCAGGTGAATACGGTCGATATGGCCGCCGAATGGCGAAAACGCATCGAGACCGCGTATGGTGGCAAGAGTATCCCCGGTGCCGAGGAAATGACCTTCCGTGCCGAGATCATGCGCAGCGGCGATCCCATCGACATACAGCTTACCGGCACCAATCCCGAGGAGTTGCTCGCCATGTCCGAGCGCATCAAAGGTCATCTCTCCACCATCGCCGGGGTGTTTGATGTCTCTGACAGCCTCGACTCCGGCCGCAACGAGATCCAGCTCCGCCTCAAGCCCGAGGCGCAGCAGTTCGGCCTCACCGTCAACGACCTCGCCCGCCAGGTGCGCTCGGTTTTCTTTGGCGAGGAGGTGCAGCGCATCCAGCGCGCGCGCAACGAGGTCAAGGTCATGCTCCGTTACCCGAAGGACGACCGCAAATCCCTCGCCACGCTCGACACACTGCGCGTGCGCACCGCCGCCGGACTCGAAATCCCCTTTGCCCGCGTCGCCGAGGCCAAGGTGGGCAAGAGCTTCACCTCCATCAAGCGTGTGGACCGCCGCCGCGCTCTCAACATCACCGCCGACGTCAACAAGCTGACCAACAACCCCACCGTCGTGCGCGAGTCCGTGCGGCCCTTCATTGAAAAACTCCTCGCCGATCATCCGCACATCAGTTGGAGCTACGAGGGCGAGGCCCGCTCCGAGCGCGAGAGCCAGGCGGCGCTGCTGCTCTCCTCGCTGCTCGTGCTGTTCGGCCTCTACGGCCTCATGGCCATTCCGTTCAAGAGCTACACTCAGCCCTTCATCGTGCTGCTCGTCATCCCCTTCGGCGTCGTCGGTGCCACGCTAGGCCATGTCTTCCACAGCATGCCGCTCAGTCTCATGAGCCTCTGCGGCATCCTCGCCTGCTCCGGCGTCATCGTGAACGACACCCTCGTCCTCGTCGATCGCATCAACGAACTGCGGGATGAGACCGGCGACATGACCCACGCCGCCACCGAAGGCGGAGCTTCGCGCTTCCGCGCCATCTTCCTGACGCAAATCACCACCTTCGTCGGCTTGATGCCGCTCATCTTCAACTTCGGCCCGCTCGTCGATCACTCGCCGCCCGGCATCAAGCAGATCCTCGAATGGATCTTTGGCGACAACCGCAGCGCCCAAGCCACCAGCGCCCAGTTCCTCACGCCGATGTCCGTCGCCATGGGTTACGGCAGTCTGTTTGCCACGCTCATCACGCTCTACCTCGTGCCGATGTGCTACCTCGTGCTGGAGGATCTGATGAAGCTCGTGCGCCGACTGCTTGGCCTCCTGAACATCTCGGGAGCCAACGATGACACCACCGCTGAAGCCGCCTCATGATCGACTGGCTGCGCCTTTTTCCTGACACCGATCATCGCCTCCAGATGACCCTGCGGCCTGGCGCTGCCACGCGTTTCTGGCAGCACTCGGAAGAGGCGGAACACGTGCTCGCTGAACGTCGCCGGTGGCTTGCCACGCATCGCGAGCGCCACCTGCTTTTGCTTCCCGAAGCCGAAGAAGCCGTGCGTGAGGCCGTCGGCTTCATCATGACCTCGATCCACCGCCCTGCCTGCTCTCCTGAGCAAACGGCAGCCGCTGTGGAGCCCGACTGGGTCGTACTTTCCGGCGATGCAGAGCGCTTGCATCCCGTCATCGGTGGTGCTGTCATCTTTCCCTCCAGTTGGGCGCTCGAAGAAAAGCTCGGCCGCCCCATGCATGAGGTCCACGCACCCGTGCCCGGACTGCAAACCGCCATCGGCAGTCAAATCAGCGCCTTCCTCGGTCGTCTGACTCCCAATGCGCCACGAGAGCGCGACAACTGGGGCCTCAGCGCCGATCCCGCGCTCAATCATCATCCCGCGCTCGCGATTCGTCAGATGGATGCCGGTGCCACGCTCGAAAACACCTGGCTGCGCCACGAACGCCAGTTCCTCGCCCGCCTTCCCATCACCAACGCCATTCTGTTCGGCATCCGCGTCACCAATCACCGCCTCGACGATGTCGCGTCACATCCTGAAGTGGCGCAACGCCTCGCGCATATCCTTGCCAGCATGTCGGATGAGTTCGCAGGCTACAAAGGCCTGACAACCGCCCGCGCTCCGCTCGTGGCCGCGCTCACCAGAGCAGCAGCATCATCGCGCACATGATGCCGTTGTTCAGCGCGTGCGCTGTCATCGGGGCGATCAAGCTGTGCCGCCACATCCGCAGGAATGAAAACGTGGCCGCCAGCGCCATGATCGCCGGCACACCGGCCCAGCCCTGCGGATGAATCACCGCAAACACAAACGCGGCCAGCAGCATGCCCAGCAGCCAGCGCAGCCATGCGGAGAGTCCTGGAAACAGCAGCCCGCGAAACATCAGCTCCTCCGAAACCGGTGCCCACACCACCGCCAGCACGACCGCCCCCAGCTTGGCCCAGCCATTCCCCGCAAACACCTCCACAATCGGGTGCGTCGGGAACTGCCCCGTCAGCTTCGTGATCCATGATGCCGCAATCATTCCCAACACCAGCAGCGGCAGCGCCGCCAGCCATCCCAGCAAGCCCGCGCCCATCTCCTTGAACAAGCCTTGGCCACGATGCAACCCCAGCGTCTCGCGCCACAGCGGTTTCTGCATGCCGCGCAGCAGCGGCCACAGCATGCCGAGGATCAAAGCCGCCAGTGCAGGGACATAGGCCGCCCAACGCGGCCATGAAACCGGCAACTGGCGCATCAGCCACGGAATCAGCAAAAACAGCAGCAGATAAATCGCGAAGCCCTCGATCAACACGCCTCCGTGCGCACGACTGCGCCGGCCGAGCGTCAATTGCAGCTTCCCGCCACGCCAGCGCCGGATGCCCCAGATCATGAGCACCAGCCCGCCGACCGCCGCCAGCATTCCCAGCATCATGCCAAAGATCAGAACCATCGCCGTGCCCATGCCTTGCTGCACCACCGCCTGCCGCAGCGGATCTTTGGCATCCAGCGTCTGCACGCGCGCTAGTTGGGCCATCCAGCCATGCCGTTTGAAAAACAGCTTCCAATCTTCGTCCGCAGCCAGATTTTGAATGGATGATAGCCTTCCCAGCATTTCCACATCCGCCTTCAAACCCTCGTTTTTCTGCGCGAGGGCGGCCAGTTCCGCCTCCGCAGGCTGTTGATTCACCATCCAGTTCTTCAACATCAAAAGGCGCAGCGCGTCCTCATCCGTGCGAGAGAGCGTTCCCACATCCCGCTGCATCGCATCGTTGAGTTCAGCCGTCGATTGCCCCGCGCTTTGAAGGAATGCTTTCGTTCCCACCGCATAACGCGCCATCAGCTCCAGCATGCGGTTCGGCCTCACCTCTGCGGTGGGTTCTTCACGCTCCATCGTCTGCACCCGCACCACAAACACCGCGCACGCGGCGATCACGATGAGCGCAAGCACCAACCCCAGCTTGGAATAGCGATAGCTCATTGCATTCGGCAGCGGCGGTGGTGAGGCGGCAGATTCCATGGTCTTCCGCCGATCAAACAACACCTTGCCAGCCAAGGCACGCACAATTCTGTTCCGCCATCACGTTCCATCACCACCCACCATGCGCACACTCTTTGCTCTCCTCCTCGCCACCACCGCCCTCGCTCAAACCCCGCGCCCCGGCGTGAACTACGACGAATCCAAAGTCGGCAGCCACCCGCTGCCCGATTTGAAACTCACCACCGCTGAGGAATGGACGAAAACTCGTCGCCCTGAAATTCTGAAGCTCTTCGAGGATCATGTCTTCGGCAAAACACCTTCCGACATCGGCACGCCGAAGTTTGAAGTCACCGCCACCAAGACCGATGCCCTCGGCGGGTTCGCCACGCGCAAATTCATCCACATTTCGCTGCCAAACCGTCCCGCATGGCCCGGCATGGACGTGATGCTCTACACACCGAACGCCACCAAGGCCGCGCCCTGCTTCGTCGGCCTCAGCTTCGGCGGCAATCACGCGGTGAGCATCGAGAGTGACGTACCTCTTTCCACCCGCTGGATGCGACCGAACAAGGAAAAACACATCGTGGACAACCGCGCCACCGAGGCCACACGCGGCACCGAAAGCAGCCGCTGGCCGCTCGAAATGATCCTCAAACGCGGCTTCGCCGTCGCCACCGCTTATTACGGTGACATCGAACACGACCACGCCGACGGCTGGAAGGAAGGACTGCGCGCCGCTGTCAGCAAGGATGGTGCGAACACCGTCTGGAAAGATGGCGAGTGGGGAGCCATCGGCGCTTGGGCCTGGGGACTCAGCCGAATCGCCGATTACCTCGAAACCGACAACCAGGTCGATGCCAAGCACCTCGCCGTCATCGGCCATTCACGTCTCGGCAAAACCTCTCTCTGGGCCGGAGCACAGGACGAACGCTTTGGCTTCGTCATCTCCAACAACTCCGGCGAAGGCGGCGCCGCCTTGATGCGCCGCGAATTCGGCGAAACCACCGCCATCATCACCAAAGCCTTCCCGCACTGGTTCACGCCAAAATATTCGAGCTACGCCAACAACGCCGCAGCCTGCCCCATCGACCATCACATGCTCATCGCCCTCGCCGCCCCACGTCCCATCTACATCGCCAGCGCCGCCGAAGATCACTGGGCCGATCCCAAAGGCGAGTTCCTCTCCGGCAAATTCGCCAGCCCGGTTTACGCCTTGTTCAGCAAAAAAGGCGTCGTGGCAGATGAACACCCCGCCATCGACACTCCCGTCGGCGACTCCATCGGCTACCACGTCCGCACCGGCAAACACGACGTCACCGACTACGACTGGACCCAATACCTGAACTTCGCCTCACGGCATTGGGGGAAGTAAGCCTGCTACTCGTCGCTAAAGGGAAAGGATTTGTCAGCCAGACGCATAAGACGACGCAGATTGCGCAATCCAGGACGGTTCAACATGAGTCGCTGCACGGTCGCCCGGCCAGAGGCGGTGAGCGGGATGATCTCCTGGCCGTTGGAACTCCAGTGAAAATGTTCCGTCCAGCGGTCTGCACGCGGATCAAACAACGGTGACTCCTGCCGCGCCACCACGTCCCAGCCTGTCTGATGGTCAGCCTTCAGCAGATTGCAGCCATGACAGGCGCAGGCGAGATTTTCAGCATGAGTTCTTCCGCCACACGCCAGCGGCACGATGTGCTCCGCGACGAACGGACTCGCGGACAAGGCTTCCGGGCTTTGGCAGTATTCACAGCGAAATTTCGCCCGCACGAAAACCTGGCGGCGCAGCTTCTCTGAAACTCGTGGCCGGGCTGGCATGTCAGCGTCCGGGCAGGCCAAGCCGCTTCACCAGTGCGGCAACCGAGGTCTTGCGCAAAGCCGCCAGTTCCATCAGCCATTCCAGATGTCTGGCCTGATGGGCGTCAATGTCAGCGGCCAGGGCATGGAGACGTTTGCGGTCAGTGGCAGTCAGCGTGCCCGCATCTCTCCGGCCCACCAGTCGATCATGCTCTTGACGCAGCATGGCGGGCAGGCCGGACTGCACACGTTTCAGCAGCCAGGTTTCCCGAGCAGTAAGCACCTGGGGATGCTTGCGCAGGCGCAACGCCTCGATGCGCGGCATTAGATGGTTCAGGGTCTCAAACGGCAGCGCCTGAAGTTCCCGCAGAATCTCGGATGAGCTTGATGGACGGCGAGGAGCGATAGCAGACATGCCAATGAATTAATCCGCGAAACCATTTCCGGCAATCAGGCTTTTTGTACGGCTGGGTTTAAGTCAGCCGATTCCAACAGCTACCACGTCCGCACCGGCAAACACGGCGTCACCGACTTCGACTGGACACAGTACATGAACTTCGCCTCACGGCATTGGGGGAAGTAAGCCTGCACGTCTGTTGGAGGAAAAGCGCATCACTGGCTTCCCCGGTTGATTGAGCAAAGCTCACACCGGGCACACAGGTCACATTGCACCATGCCCTTGGCACCCAAACATTGGGTGCACTGGACACAAAGCATGCAGAAGGGCTGGCAGCCGGTTCGGCTTCCTGGCGGCGCATTCACCACAACCGCCGCGCCCTGGCGCAGAGCGCAGGCTCGGGAAGATGCCGGTTGGCGGATGCAAGCAGAGGAAGAACGGGCCATGAGCAAGATGTGTGAGCCGATTCATACCGGATTTGTCGAGTCCGGTGACAGTGCCGGCTCATCTTTTGTCCCAACAGCCTATTTCCCCGCCTTCAAGATCCACTGGCGCTGCCGCATGGACAAAAGCCACTTCATGTTTTCGATCAATTCAGGGCTGTAGGGATAGTCTCTGTGGAAAAGGGTCGGGGCAACAGCGCGGTCATTCCAAGCGCGGAGATATGCGTAAAGATCGGCGATCTCGCCGCGTGGATTCATGGCCATTTCGGTGACGAGCTGGTCCACAATCGGGCGTACTCGATCACATTCAGCCTGAGTGGCCTGGGCGAAGGCGGTGGTAAGAAAGTAGTGCTCAAAAAGCAGGCGGTAGAAGCGCAGGACGAGCTCCCGCGGCGGCTGGCGGCAGAGAACGTAGTCCTCGGCAAATTCCCGACCCGCCTCGTCTTGCAGCACGGCGTTGAAGGTGGTGAGCCAGGCGGGATCGGCGAGGAAGGTCTGGTTAAAGGCGGTGTGGGCGTTCATCTGCGCGGCCTCTTGAAGGTGGCGGCCGACCAGCGTGGTGAGCACATCGCTCGACGTGCGCAAATCCCAGGCTTGGGTGAGGCTGTGGAGCAGGGCGCTGTCAAAGAGATGCAGCGGGTGCCGTTGGGTGACGGTGGCGGCGATTTGCCGGGCTTTCCTCCACGCGCTCTGCGCACGGTCTTCGGCACCTTGCATCCGGTAGAGCATTCCTTCCAGCAACCAGAGGCTGGTGTGGAGCCGGTTGTCAAGTCGCTCAGGTGTGACCTCGCGGGCTTGGCGGATGGAGGTGATGGCGGCGCGGAGATTCTTTGCCCGTGCGGCGCGGCGGGCCTGCTCCATGTGCCAGAGGGCCTGGATGGTGACCTCGCCTTTCATGGCGTGTTTCCAACCTTCCAGACGTTCTGCCAGCAGCGGCTCTTTTTCCGAGGGAATGAGGCGGCACCATTGGTCGAGGCAGTTGGCGGCGGCGGTAAGGCCGTCTTTAATCTGCGTGCAGGCCGCCGGGTCTTCCAGTCCGATGCGGAAAAGTGATCTGGCCTCCTGATCGAGGCGGGCAAAGTGGTACGCCATGCCGAGGCGGTTCGCCTGCGCCAGGGGAGGCGTTTGAAGCAGGCGGCAGAGCTGGTCGGACTGCTGGATCAATGCTGGCTCCAGCCTAGGCTGGACGAGTCCCATGCCGAGCTTCACCAGTTTGTCTGAAAGTTGTTTTTGGATCAGGGGATCGAGGTGCCTGAGCGCGTCTGAAGGCAACTGCGCGGGCAGCAGGGCCGCATAGCGGGAAGCCGCCGCCAAATCACTCCGCAGGTGGCTGTAGCCCCAGAGCTGGATGAGGCTGCGGTCCCGCCACACGGAGGGCATCCCCTGCATGACGCGCTCCCAATGGGGCGCGGCGGCGCCGGCATCTCCCTCACGCAGCAGGCAAAGGGCGGCCTTGTAGCTGGCCTCGGCCCCGAAGCGGGGATCTCCGCGCAGGTTTTCATAAAGGCGGCGTGCCGCAGCCCATTGGCCCTGCGCGGCGAGGAGGTCCGCCTGCTCCAGCGGGCTGGTGCTGTCAGAACGGCGGGTGCTCAGGGTGAGTTCCCTCAAACCGATGTCCGCAGGCCAGGAAATCCGGCATTGATTCCTAGGCTGAAGGGAGCCGAGGGCAAAGGGAGAGTCCAGACGCAGATGCCATTGGTGGTTCAGTGTGGCGTCGGCCCTTTCACGCTCGACGCGCAGGCTGAGGCGGAAGGGCTGGTCGAGCAGGCGGGCATCCGTGATGTGAACGCCCTGAAGAAAGTCCCCGTTGAGAGCGGAGTAGAGGATGTAGCTCTCAGGCTCCAATGTCCCTGGGCGGACTTTGTTTCGGATGGTGCCGGGGGTATGTTTTGTCTTGTAGAGGCAGATCACGATCTCAGCGTTGGCATGAAGAAAGCTGAACGCGAGGTGGTGAAAAGTGCTGCCATCGGCCACGAACTCGGCATCGACCTCCATCGCCAGGGACACCGCATCTGTGATGACGATGGGAGGAGGAGTGGCAGCAGGCAGATCATGGAGGGGTTGGAGCAGTCCATCGACGACATGGACGTTTGATCTCGGGAAGAGCCCCCCCAGATCCGCAAAGGGAGGCCGCAGCACGGCCTGGGTCTGCCAGCGCCCGGCGCGGTCGGTGATGAGACTTTGGAGGTGGGCGGCCTGCTCCGGGAGGATGGGGGCCAGCCAGGCAGTGGTGCTACGCAGCCAGGTGAAGTCCACGGCTTGCAGATGGGACTGCTGGAGGCGGGTTTCGATGTCATGCGCCACATCCTGCTGGAGACGCTGGCGGAGGGAGGTGGCGAGGGCGGTGTCAAGTCGGGCGAGTGAGGCGATGGTGGCCTCTGCGGAACTGAGGCTGTCCTTGCTCCAAACCTCCTGTTGCATGGCGCTGATGAGCTTTGACTCCAGGCCGAAACGCTCCCGCTGCGCGGCCCGACGCTGCACATTCCACAGGGCGAAGACCCCAAGCGCCACACAGGCAGCGAGCGCGGCGGTGAGCGCTGGCTTGCGCCGCGCCTGCCGCGCCAAGTGAGTCAGACGCGAGATGGCCCGCGCCTGCACGGGCTGGCCGGCAAGGAAGCGCTCCAAGTCTTCCGCCAGCGCACCGCCATCCGCATAGCGGTCCGCCGGGCGATAAGACAACGTCTTGAGGCAGATGCAGTCCACATCACGCGGCACCTCGGGATTCAGCGCGGAGAGCGGCGCGGGGCGGACCTCCTCGGCATGGCGTCGGACGACCTGGGTGAGATCACCAGGATGCGGATGCACCTGCGTGAGTAACTCGTAGAGCGTGGCCCCCAGCGCGTACACATCCGTGGCGGGAGTGATGCCGCCACGCCGAGGGTCAATCTGCTCCGGCGCCATGTAGGGCGCGGTACCCAGCGCCTCATTCGTCAGCGTGAGCGGAAGGCTGTCATCGAGCTTGGCGATGGAGAAATCGACAATGACCGGCTGATGCGTGACCGCGTTGACGAGAATGTTGGCCGGTTTCAGATCCCGATGCACGATGCCCTGCCCATGGAACCAGCCGGAGGCACGGGCGACCTTTGCGACAAGGCGCACACGCTCCCTCAAGCCAAGGCGATGCGCCTCGCACCACTTTTTGAGGTTTAAGCCCGGAATGAACTCCATGACCAGGCAGGCATGGGATTCCGTAAGCTTGAAATCGAGAATGGGAACGATGTTCTCGTGAGCGCCCGCCTCCCGCAGCTTCATGAGCGTGGCGGCCTCGATGTCCAGACGTGCCAGCGTCTGCTCATCTCCGACTCGCGCAGGGTCGAGCATCTTCAAGGCAACGATCTTCTCTGAATCACGCTCTTTGGCCCGCCATACCTGTCCCATGGCCCCGGAGCCGATGCAGTCCAGCAGCTCAAAGCGCTCCGCCCAGCCAAAGACGCGCAGCATGTCTGGCACGGGCGATCGTGAACGGCTTTCAGAACTCATGGTTGGGAGCGGGGATACTCGGCCACACTTGTCGAAAGTCATCCGGGCATTCATTGCGGCAAACTTTTCACCAGCGGTTGTCATTCAAGCTGCCAGGCACGATAAAAAAATCTTCGTTCACCGTTCTTGCTCTTGTGCCGTCAACAGTCTCCTCCCCGCCCGCGTCGGATCGTCTTTTTCCCCTGACCTCGCAAACCCTGCTGGAGAACATTCAGGTGGCCGACCAAAAAACACGCGAGGTCTCGCTCGCGCAGTTTTGCAGCCTCTACTACCCGGCAATCTATGGCTTTGGCCGGAAGCTGGGCCTTACCGTCGAGGACGCGCAGGACCGCACCCAGGATTTTTTTGTGGAAGTGGTGCGCGACGGGCTGCTGAAGCGCTTTGATGCCGCGCGCGGCACGCGTTTCAGCTCGTGGCTGATGAAGTGCTTCAAAAATCTGGAGCTCAACCACCGTGCCGCCAGCGCCACCGTGAAACGCGGCGGCGGGCGCACATTTGTGGAGTTTGATGCGGACTGCGTGGAGCATAGCTACCAGTCGGCCCATGGCACAAACCTGCCGCTGGAGCCAGCCTTTGACCTGATGCTGGCACGCGGCCTGTGGGAGATGACCTGCGGCCATCTGCGTGCCAAACACGCCGACACCGCCAATGCAGCCCTCGTGAGCGAACTACTGCCGCTCCTGCTCGCCGATCGCTGGCCTGCGGCTCCGGCCCCCAGCCAGGAGGAAGTGGCGGCCAGACACGGCACCACCGCCGTGAGGCTGAAGGCATTCTTCAACCGCACCCTGAAAACACAGGCGAGGCGGCTCTTTGGAGAAAGCGCCGCTCATGCCAGCCCCGGCATTTCAGAGCATGAAACAGCCGACCTGTGGGCGCTGCTCTGCCTGTATGGAGAGGGCTGATTTCGCCGCCGTTTAGAATGTCACTTGCCCATCCCGCCAAGCCCGTGTGTCTTGCGGGCATATGCCTGCGAAAAAAGCTTCCAAAAAGGCCGACAAGCCCGCCAAAGCCACGAAGAAACTCAAGAACGTGCCCTTCTGGATCGGCTTCGATCTCGGCGGCACGAAGATGATGGCCTCGGTGCTCGACGCGAACTACAACGTGCTCGGCTCCGCCCGTAAATCCACCAACGGCTCCGAAGGCGCGGCCAAAGGTCGTGGCAAGATCGTCAAAGCCATTCATGAGGCCATTGAGGCGGCAGGTGTGAGTCCCAAGGGCATCCAGGGCATCGGCATCGGCTGCCCCGGCCTCGTGAATCCTGAAAAAGGTCTCCTCGTCTTCGCCCCGAACCTTGGCTGGACGAACATGGCGCTGCGCAAGCTCCTGCAAACCGAGTTCAAATGCCCGGTGGCCGTCCTGAACGACGTGGATGCCGGAACGTATGGCGAATACATCCTCGGCGCGGGCAAAGGTGCGCGCTCGCTGCTCGGCATCTTCCCCGGCACCGGCGTCGGCTCCGGTTTTGTGTACAACGGCCAGCTCGTCATGGGCAAATCCATCTCGGCCATGGAGCTTGGCAATCTGCTGCTGCCCGGCACGCACATCGGCAGCCCGGTCTTCGGCACCGTCACCCTCGAAGACCTCACCAGCCGCCTCGCCATCGCCTCCCAGGCCGGCATTGCCTGTTATCGCGGCCAGTTGCCTGAACTCGACAAAAAAACCGAGGGCGCGCTCCGCAGCATCCGCAGCAAGGCATTGGCCAACGCTTTCCGCAGCGGTGATGACGCCGCGATGATCATCTTCCGCAATTCCATCCGCTACCTCGGCATGGGCGTCGCCATGGTCGTCAATCTGCTCGCTCCCGACCGCATCACGCTTGGCGGCGGCTTGGTGGAAGAACTGCCCGGCCTGTACATGAACCTGCTCAAGGAGGAGGTCGAACGCTACGCCATTCCTGAACTCGCCAGGGGCATCCGCTACTCCATCGCCAAACTCGGCGACCAGGCCGTGACCGCAGGCTCGGTGGCCTGGCTGCGCAATGAGAAGAAATGACGAATGTAGAATGTCGAATTCATCAACCATTTCCAGTCACCCCATGACGCTCTGCTTTTCATTCGTCATTCCGCATTCGACACTCGTCATTCCCAAGGAGGCCGCCCATGAGTGACACCGCCGCTGCCACGACGCCATTGCCTCCACCTGAGCACGCGGTGATTTACGTCGGCGCGGCCTCCGTGACCCTCGTCATCGGCCGCAAGGATGAGCAGGGCCAGTTCTCCCGCATCGAAAGCCTCGACCGTCCGCTGCCAGTCGCGCGGGACATCTTCCGTGCCAGCAGCATCACCCGTGGCACGGTGGATCAAGCCGCAGCCATCCTGCGCGATTATCTTCAAACAATGCGCGAGTACGGCATCCCCTCGTCGCAGTTGCGCCTGTTCACCTCGAATATCCTCGCCGAGGCCACCAACCACGAGATCTTCCTCAACCGCCTCCAGGTTCACAGCGGCGTCATCCCCAGCCTTATCGACGACGGCAACATGACCCGCCTCGTCTATCAGATCGCGCAGCGCATGCTGCTGAAGAACCCCACGCTTGCCAAAGGCAACACCTTTGTCACACACATCGGTCCTGGTAACACACGCGCCATCTACTTCCAGCAGGGCCGCCTCGCCGCCTACAGCAACTACCGCCTCGGCATTTTCCGCGCCCGAGAGGCCGTCGCCACGCCCGATGATGAAACGCAGCAGCAAATGCTGCATCTTGAGGAGCACATCCGTGGGGTCGTCGATCACCTCGCGCAGGATTACTCCGGCGTGAAGATCGACCACCATGTCGCCATCGGCGCGGAGATCCAAAGCATCGCGCCCCGCCTTGGAAAAGCACGCCATGGAGCGCACTGCGTCGTCGAAGAAGAACTCTCCCGCCTCACCGACAAGCTCGCGCGCTTGAACCCCGACGAGCTCGTGCGTGAGCTGCATGTGCATTACACCGGTGCCGAGGGCATCGTACCCGCGCTTCAAACAAACCTCGCGCTCGCACGGCGCTTCGGTGATCAAACGATCTGGGTTCCCGAGGGCGACTTCCAACTTGAGCTCATTCTCGATCTGATGACCTCCGGCTCACGCACCGCCATCTTCCAGGAGGAGGTCATGCAGGCCGCCTGTGAGATCGGGATGCGCTACAAGACCGACCGCAAGCACGCCGACCACGTCGCCAGCTTTGCCCGCCAGCTTTTCCGTGAGCTGCAGCACCTGCACAATCTTGATCCCAAGTACGAGCTCATCCTCCGCGTCGCCGCCACGGTGCATGAGGTCGGCATGTTCATCAGCCCGCGTGAGCACCACAAGCACAGCCTCTACATCCTGCTGAACACCGAGATCTTCGGCCTCAGCTCAAGCGACCGCGAGATGGTGGCCCTGCTGGCCCGCTACCACCGCCGCTACAATCCTGAGCCGAATCATCCGCACTTCTCCGACCTCACGCGTGAGGAGCGCATGATCGTGCTGAAGCTCGCCGCGCTGCTCCGCCTCGCCGACTCGCTCGACCGCAGCCACGCGCAGCGCATCAAATCCATCCAGCTCCGCCCCGAAGGCTCACGCCTCATCGTTCTCACCCAAGGCGCCGACGACACCACCGTCGAGCAGATCGCCATCGACTCCAAGTGCGACCTCTTCCGCGAAATTTACGGTTATGACATCCTCCTCGCTAAATCCTGATCAACGCCCCGCACCGCCGAAGCTGCGCCTGACCGAGGAGCATTTCATCAACCGCGAGCTGAGCTGGCTCGCCTTCAACTCCCGCGTGCTCGACGAGGCCGCGCGTGCTGATTTGCCCGTGCTTGAACGTGTGAAGTTCCTGGCGATCACAGCCTCGAACCTTGACGAGTTTTTCATGGTCCGCGTCGGCGGCCTCCAGCTTTTGCGCGAGCAGGGCCTCCGTGCACGTGACAACGCCGGACTCACGCCCACGCAGCAGTGGGAGCAGATTCACCAGCATGCCGCCGCCTTCGTGGGGCGGCAGTACGACATCCTCAACCAACAGCTCATGCCGCTGCTGCATGAAAAGGGCATCCGTCGCCTCGTTATCGCCGATCTCACGCCAGCGCAGCGCACGCATCTGCGTGAATACTTCGCCGAGCACATCTTCCCGGTGCTCTCTCCCGTCGTCGTCGATGACGCGGGCGCCCGCGCGGCCATTCCTGCGCTGAACATCATCCTGCTCTGCACCGTCACCAGCGAAGACCAGGGCAATGCAGAAAAGCGCCACGTCCTGCTGCCTCTGCCGGCCAATCTGCCGCGCCATGTCGTCGTTCCCGATCCCGATGCCGGCCAGCACCTCTATGTGAACCTGGAGGACGTCGTCACCCTCTTTATCAGCGAGTTCTTCCCTTCCGAAAAAGTCTCCGCCCCCGCCCGTTTCCGCGTCAGTCGCAACACGGACATCACCGTCGATGACGAAAGCGCCTTCGACCTCGCCAGCGAGATGGAGGAAGTGCTGGAGGCACGCTTGAAAAGCCCCGCCATCCGCATTGAGATCGAAACCGGTGCTTCCCGCGATCACACGCGCATCATCCGCGATCTCTGCGGCGCTAAAACCGCGCAGGTCTATGACATCCCCGGTGAGCTCGACCTCCGCGCCTGCTTCCAGATCGCCAGCATCTCCGGTTTCGACGAATTGAAGGTCGAGGCATGGGACAGCCACCCCAGCACCTCCATCACGCCCGGCGAGAGCATTTTTGATGCGATCAAACGCGGCGACATCCTGCTGCATCATCCGTATGAGAGCTTCGACCCCGTTCTCACCCTCGTGGAAGAAGCGGCGGCTGATCCGAACGTCATCGCAATCAAACAGATCCTTTACCGCACCGCAAAGAACAGCCGCATCATCTCCGCCCTGATCCGCGCCGCGCAGGCTGGCAAGCACGTCACCGTGCTCGTGGAGCTGAAGGCCCGCTTCGACGAGGCCCGCAATCTCGAACGTTCCAACGATCTCATCAATGCGGGAGCCCAGATCATCTACGGCGTCGCCGGTTTGAAGACGCATGCGAAGGTCTGCCTCGTCATGCGCCGTGAGTCCGGCCACATGACGCGCTACATGCACTTCGGCACCGGGAACTACAACGAGGCCACCTCCAAGCTCTACACCGACATCAGCCTGCTCACCTGCCGCGCCGAGTTCGGCGCGGATGCCTCCGCCTTCTTCAACACCGTCACCGGTCGCTCCCGCTTCGTGCATTTCAACAAGCTCAGCATGGCCCCCTACGGCCTGCGTGAACGCCTCGTCTCCATGATCCGCAGCGAGACCGAACGCGCCCGCCAGGGCGAGTCTGCCGAGATCATGCTCAAGATGAACGCGCTCGAAGACCGCCAGATGATCGAGGCGCTCTACGAGGCCTCCCAGGCCGGTGTGAAAGTCCGCCTCAACGTGCGTGGCATCTGCTGCCTGCGTCCCGGCATCAAAGGCATCAGCGAAAACATCAGCGTCGTCAGCATCATCGACCGCTACCTGGAGCACGCCCGCATCTTCTGGTTCCGCCAGGGCGGCAAACCGGTCGTCTTCATCGCCAGCGCCGACTTCATGAACCGCAATCTCTCCAAGCGCGTCGAGCTGCTGACACCCGTCGAAGACAAAGAAGCCCGCAAACGCCTCCATCACATCCTGGAGACCCACTTCGCCGACACAGCCCGCGGCCGCACCCTCAAAGCCGACGGCACCTGGCACCTCCCCCACGTCACCGCCGCCAAGTCCCGCCGCTCCCAGGAGCAGTTCGCCAAAGAAATGATCAAACGCGCGCGCCAGGCGAATGAATCACCGGACGTGCTCGTGCCGCACACGCCGAAGTGAGGCGATGGCTGATCACGCAACGCGTCATCAAGATGAATTGAAAACCATGCTACTTCTTGAAGGCCAAGGGCCTTCCGCAACATAGCGAAGGGTTGCGCCGCAGGCGCTACCCTGGAATTGGCGGCACGGTCCCGGCGTCTTTTGCCACGAACCCTGAAAGAGTTCCGCACCGGCCTCCCACAACAAGCGTTCTACCACGCCAGCCAATACGGAACCGCGTTGCGGTTCCTCCTTGATAGGCAACTGACCGGTCGAAGTTTCCAGGGTAGGCACTGCGTGCCTACCCTTCGCTGTGATGCGCAAGCCCGTTGGGCTTGAACATTCACTCGGACAACCACTGCCGCAGATCAAGGCGCGTCGAGTTGATGCCGCTTTCTTTTCCGGTAGAGCGTCGCGGCATCAATGCCCAGCACGCGCGCCGCTTCTTCGAGCGAGCCTGTGGCGGCCATGACACGGCGAATGTGCTCACATTCGAGCGTCTCGATGCTCACCAGCCCGCCGACATGAACAGACGTGTCGTCACCGCCCCCAGGAGCCACATAAGCCGCCTCGGGAAAATCACGCGCGGTGATCTGCTCGCCCTCGGCGAGAATCACGGCGCGTTCGATGGCATTGCGCAGCTCACGCACGTTCCCCGGCCAGGCGTGCGAGCTGAGAGCGCGAACCGCGTCGGGGCTGAATCCACGCAGCTTGCGGCCAAACTCACGGGTGAAGAATTTGAAGAACTTTTCCGCGTAGGGAACAAGATCCTCCGGGCGCTCGCGCAGCGGCGGCATCACGGCGGAGATGACATTGAGGCGGTAATACAGATCCTCGCGGAAGCGCCCTTCCGCCACCCACTGCTTCAGATCACGATTGGTGGCGGCGATGACGCGCACGCTTGCCTTGCGCGTGGTGGACTCGCCCAGGCGCTCATACTCACGCTCCTGCAGCAGACGCAGCAGCTTCGGCTGAATTTCCACCGGCAGCTCACCGATCTCGTCGAGGAAGAGAGTGCCGCCCTCGGCCGCCTTCACCTTCCCCCAGGTGTCTCGCAGAGCACCGGTGAACGCGCCTTTGACATGGCCGAAGAGGTCGCTCTCCAAAAGCTCACGCGACAGGCTGGGGCAGCTGACGGTGACGAATGGCTTGTCTCGCAGCGGACTTTTGTCGTGAATGGCACGGGCGATCATTGTTTTGCCTGTGCCGCTTTCTCCGAGGATGAGAATCGACGCCTGGGTGTCGGCGGCACGAAAAAACACCTCGATACTGCGCTGCATCACGGGGTTTTCTGACATCACATCCGCCGGCGGAGACTGCCGGCGCACCTCGGTGGTCAGCTCCTCGACCTTGCGCTCCAGAGAGCGCAAAGTGGCGATGCGCTTGAGCGCCTGACGCAGTTGATCGGGGCTGAAGGGCTTTTCCAAAAAATCCACCGCGCCAAGCCGCGTGGCCTCGACGGCGTTCGGGATCGTGGCATTGGCGGTGAACATGACGACATGCACGCCGGGATGCTCACGACGAATGGTCTCCAGCACCTGCAGGCCGCTTTCCTCGCCCAGGTAGAGATCGAGCAGGACGAGATCAAACGAGGATTCCTTGAGGCCGCTCAAAGCCACGTCGCCGGTCTCAGCGGTCTCCACATAATGACCGGCGGCCTCCAGCGCGAGGCTGGTGGCGCGGCGAATGCTGGCTTCGTCATCAACTATCAAAATGTCCATCGGGGCAATCATCGGGTTAAGGTTTGTCATCGTCCCACAAAGAAAGCACCAGCCGCGCGACGGCGCCTCGGGCGTCTGTGCGGTTCTGGATGTGAAGTTCCGCGCCCATCCGGTCCGCGCCGCGTTTGGCGATGGCAAGTCCCAGCCCCGTGGAGGATTCTCCGCCCGTGGGCCGGGCGCTTAGCCGCATGTAGTCCTGAAACATCCGCGCCTGGTCGCTTTCAGTGAAGCCCGGGCCTTCGTCCGCGATGGTGATGACGAGGCGGCGTTTGTCTTCAGCCAGCGACACCACGATGCGGCTGCCGCTGTGCGAAAATTTCACCGCGTTGCTCATGAGATTGTCCAGGATCTGCCCGAGAGACAGCAGATCCCCGCGCACATGCAGCGGTGTCTCCGGCGCGCCCACCTCCAGCGTGATTTGTTTTCTCCTCGCCGTCTTCTGCCACGCCGCGATCATGTCACGCACCTGATGGGTGCTGATGCGCACGGGCACCATGCGCTCATGCGCGGCCTCCTGCGCCCGGCGGCTGAGAAAACGATCCACAAAGCTGACCACCTGGTCGCAGGTGGTGACGATGTGCTGCAGCAGCTCGTCGGCGGTGGCCTGCTGCTCCGGCCCCAGCTCCGCCAGTGTCTGGGCGCTGAAGCGAATGGCCCCCAGCGGATTTTTCAAATCATGTGCGACCATGCTGATGATGCTCTCACGTTCCTGCAGGATGCGGGCGGAGGTCTCACGGGCGCGTTGGAGCTCCACCTGATTGCGCACACGCGCGAGCAGTTCTGTTTTGTTGAATGGTTTGGTGATGTAGTCCACCCCGCCCGCCTCCAGTCCGCGGACAATGGCATCCGCATCATTGGCGGCGGAGACAAAAATGACCGGCAGTGATGACGTTTCAGGATTCTCCCGCAGCCTGCGGCAGACCTCAAAGCCGTCCATGTCCGGCATCAGCACGTCCAGCAGCACCAGGTCCGGCGGGCGCGCCTCCATGCGCTGGAGCGCTTGAATGCCGTTGGTGGCAGGGATCACCTCGTAGCCTTCCTGGGTGAGGATGGTGCCGACGACCTGGATGTTTTTCACATTGTCATCCACCACGAGCACCACTCCACGGGCGGTGGCGGCGCCTGCAAAGGACATCGCGGCGGTGGTGATTTCTTCAGTCATGAATGGCAAGGGTTAAAACAGGTGCGCTGATCGCCGGAAGGATGTTGGAAGTCATGCTCGCGCTGCCGCAGCCCCGCCAGTGACTCTTTGGGCAAAGGCGGAAAACTGACCCAGCAGCTTCTCGACTTGTTCCAGCTCAAAACACTCTGCCGCCAGGACCAGGGCGCTGGCGTAGCGGTTCAGCGGCGGGCAGTCATAACGCGCGGCCATCACCTGCAAATCACCGGCGAAGACGGCGATCTCCCGCATGGGATAGGTGACAAGAAAGCGCGCCACGTCTTCGGCGGCCAGTTGGTTCAAGCGCGGCGCCAGCCCGGGCCATGAGGCGGTGGTGTGGGCGTCGAGAGACTCCAGCACCGAGGCCGGCATGGCGGCGCTGACCGCGCTGGCGGGCACTGCCGCCACATGCCGCAACGTGGCATGGCCGATGACAGGCTCCAGCTCCTTGTACAACTCGCGCGGGCTGAAAGGCTTGCGCAGATAGCCGTCAAACATCTGCTTCAGGCGCATGGACTCCTCCGGCGCGGATGAGGCGGTCTGCGCGATGACGGGGATCGTCCGCGTGCGCTCGTCCTCACGCAGAATCTGCCGCGCCCATTTGCCATCCATGCGCGGCATCCGAATGTCCATGAGGATCACGTCCGGCTTGGCATGGCGGGCGATTTCCAGCGCCTCCATGCCGTCCTGGGCAAAGAGCAGCTCATGATGCGAGCCATGGAAAAAGCCGGCCAGCAGCTCCCGGTTCGTGGGATTGTCATCCACCACGAGAATCGTCGCGGGGCGCAACTGGTCAAAGTTCGCGTTTCGGCTGCTGGGAGGATCGGCGTCCTTCTTGCTCGCGACGACGCCATGCAGTTGGATCGTGAACTCAGAACCGGCCCCCACGTTGCTTTCCAGGCTGATCGTGCCCTGCATCAGCTCCACCAGCTTCCGCGTGATGCTCAACCCCAGCCCCGTGCCCTGCGCACCGCTGCGGCTCAGCGTGGACACCTGCTCAAAGGGAGAAAAAATCCGCTCGTGATCCTCAGGCGAGATACCGACGCCGGTGTCGGTGACCTTGATGCTCACATTCCACCGCTCATCCGCGTCAGGAGTGGCGTGGAGCAGCACCTTGACCCCGCCGCGCTGTGTGAACTTCACGGCGTTCGTCACCAAATTGACCACCACCTGCCGCAGCCGCAGCGGGTCCAGGTCCAGCAGAGGTGGAAAGGCTCCGCTGATTTTGGTCTCCAAGGCCACCCCTTTGTCGCGCGCCTGCTTTTTGAGCATCACGGCCACGTTTTCCACGATCTCACACACGTTGGTCGGCTCCACACGCAGCTCCAGCTTGCCAGCCTCCACGCGTGAGAGGTCGAGGATCTCATTGATCAGTTCAAGCAACGAGCGCCCGCTGCTCTGAATGGAACCCAGGTACTTCAGCGCCCGCGGCTCGGTGACAAGACCTGTCAGCAGATCAGTGAAGCCGAGGATGGCGTTCATCGGCGTGCGGATCTCGTGGCTCATGTTCGCCAGGAACTGGGACTTTTGCAGATCCGCCTCTCGCGCCCGCTCCGCCGCCTGCTCCATCTCCAGACCGCGCAGCGTGGCTCGGTGGCTGCGCAGCAGCAGCAGCAGGCTGGCCAGCCCGGTCGCGACGGCCAGGATCAGGCCGCCGATACTGGTGAAGGTCTGCTTTTGAAACTCCTGCGACGCCTGCTGGTCCCGGCTCACATAAAGCTCGCGCTCGTGGCGCACGCAGTCGTCAATGCTCTTCAGCAGCCGCGTCATGATCGCTTTGCCCGTTTGGATGCTGCTCTTTCTCTCGGCGTCCCCTTCGCTGCCAGGCTTGATGGCCGCCAGCTTGCGCAATGAGGCCAGATGCTCCTGCACCAGCAACCGCACCGACTGTAGCTGGTGCTGTTGTTTTTCATTGTCCCGCGTCAGCTCTGTCAGCAGGTCCAGCAGATGCGCCGTTTCGAGTTCGGCTTTTTTCAATGACTCCCCCAGGGCGGCGCCACCCACGATGGCATGGGAGATCATGGCCGACTCCGTTTCAGAAGCCACGGCGCGCAGCTCCAGCAAGGTGCCGATGACCACGCCTGAGTGCTCCACGATTCGGGTTCCATCCCGTGCGATCTTGCCGCTGTAGGCCATACTGGCCATCACGAGCAGTGTCATCGAGGAGGAGAAAATCAAAAACAAGCCATGCCAGGAGCGGAACATACTTGATCGGTGGTGGGTGATGAGCAGGCCAGGGGCGCCTGCTGTAAACGAATTCGGTCCTGATGACGAACTTTTTTCGCCATCAGGACCGACGAGCCAGACGGCTTACTTCTGTGTCGCGTCTTTCACCGCCTCTTGCACGGCGGTCTTCACTTCTTTGGCGTCTTTGGTCGCGTCTTCGATGGCGTCGAGCACGGGCTCGCCCGGACGGCGGTCGAGCGCGTCGTTGATCTTGTTCTCGACCTTGTCGCCCACGGTGGGTTTGGCGGCGGGCTTCTTTTCTCCGCAGCTCACCATCAGCAGCAGGGAGAGACCGAGGAGCAGTGCCATGCAGGTGGCAAAGACAGACTGAATGCGTTGTTCAAGGGTGTTCATAATGTTGGATAGGGTTGGGGGTTTTTTCGCGGGAATGCGCCCGCGTCTCAGGTTTTGGGTTGGGGGAGATGCGCGGGGCTGCTAGCTTTTTTGAAAGGCCAGCAGGCCCGTGAGGATGAGGTAAATGCCCACCACATAGTTCAGCAGCGCTGGAAAGATCAGCACGCAGATGCCTGCGATGACGGACATCAGAGGAGTCAGATTTTTGTTCATGATGATGAAGTTTGGCCGGGGTTCAATTGCCTGCGACCTTGTCGGCAGCACGCTCGATTTTGCTGCCGACTTTCTCCACATCGCGTCCGAAGCCGCGTGTCGTGTTGCAGGAGCTCAGCAGCGCAAGCATCGTCAAAATGACGACGAGGGTGAGGAGCAGCCAGCCGGTGCCACGGGCGATGGATTCCTCTTCAGTCGGAGTGGTAACGATTTTCATGGTGTGCATGGGGTTGAGTTTGGAGCTATCAGACCGGACGACGGCCCTGGATGATGCGGATGAGGATCATCACCACAGCCACGACCAGCAGAATGTGAATGAAGCCGCTGAGCGTGTAGCTGGAGACCAATCCTAGCAGCCAGAGGATGATCAGGAGGATGGCGATTGTCTGGAGCATGGGCGTCGTAGGTCAGGGGTTGGGTTGAAGTGCTTTTTGCGTGTTTTTTAGCGGCGGAACAGCAGCCCCAGGACCACTCCACCCGCCAGCGCTCCGGCGAGCGCGCGTCCGGGATTCTCCACGACGTAGCCGCGCATGTGGTCGATCTTTTCCTTCGTGGCGTCCGCAGAGCGGCGCGCCTGATCCTCCAACCGATGGGTGGTGTCCTTGAACATCTGCACACCGGGCTGGATGACTTTCGTTTGAGCCATCTCCTGTGCTTCATGGGTGAAACGCTTGAAGTCGGTCTTGGCGGCATCGCCCAGCGCGCGGATGTCCTGCACCGTGTCGTTCAAAGCCTGCTGGATGTGTGGGGTGGTTGTCATGATGTGAGGTGGTTTAGTGTTTCAGGTGATGTGAGGCTTCGAAGATGATCAAAGCCATGAGCGCCACCGCCCATGCTAACACTGATGCCCGGGCCACCACCCCGGTCAGCGCCACCAGCACCGCGAGCGTCGCCAAGGTGAGCGATGCAGCACGAAGCAGTGCGTTGTGGGGGGATGGATCAGAACCAGTCATGGAGGTGTTTCTCTTCCCACCACTAGTGCAGTGAGAGTGCCAGCATCCGCACGAGCGCTTTATCCAACTCAAAACCAATGACTTACACCTTCGCACTGAGACCCAGCCCAGGCCTGAAAAGGCTCTTTTTCATGCAAAGAGCATGCCTCCGACGTGCAAGATGCACGAGCAACACTTCATACCCGCCGCCAAGAGCTGTTTGTTCTACGAGTTCCCCATCGGCGAGACGTAATCGAGCGCGATGGAGAGGAAGAAGTTCGAGACCAGAATGGTCAGCGATGAGAACACCACGGCCCGTGTGGTGCCCCGACCGACGCCGACCGCGCCGTTCTCGGCCACAAGACCCTGATGGCAACTCACCAGCGTGATGATGATGCCAAAGACCAGCCCCTTGAACATGCCGATGCCCACATCCAGCAGCTCGGTGTGGTCAACCGTGTGCTGCCAGAACCAAGCGTGTGGGACATCAAACCCATGCACGATGAGCGCATAAGCCGCGATCAGCCCGAACGCGATGCACTCAGCCACCAGCAGCGGCACGGAGGTGATCATCGCCAGAAATCGCGGCAGCACGAGATAATCCACCGGATGCACGCCCATGACGCGCAGCGCGTCGATCTGCTCCGTCACCTTCATCGTGCCGATGTCCGCCGCCATCGCCGCGCCGACGCGTCCTGACACCATCAACCCCGTCAGCACTGGAGCCAGCTCACGGCATAACGCCACCGAGACAATCGCCCCCACGCTGGATTCCAGGCCGTAGGTCTTGAATTTCGCGTACGATTGAAAGGCAAACACCGCGCCAGTGAACGCCCCGGTCACCACGACGACCAACTGCGAACCATAACCAATCATCGCCATCTGCCGTGCCACCAGCCTCAGCCGCCACACCCCGCTGCGCAGACCGATGCACACCTGCCCAACCAGGTCGGCGATCTGCCCCAGCGAGGAGAGCATCCCCAGAAATAGGCCGCCCACCAAGGCTAGCCAGTTCATGCTTTGCAGCTTCATCACGACATCTGTGCCGAGTCTGCCAGGCGCGTGAAGACATCATGTGGTGTCAAAATCGTCACCCCACAGCAACGCCGGTCAGCGTGGCTCCGCAAACAGCCGCCGCAAATGCTCGCCGCGCGTCATCGCAGCCTTCTCGGCATCAAACGGCTCGTCCAAACGTGCGTCGTAATCTTTAAACCCGAACGCCGCGATTGAAGAGGGTCGTTTTGCGCGGCGGAGTCGGTGCGATGGGTGTTTGTGAACACAACCCCTACTCCGCCCACCGCACAAAACGATGCCGTTGATTTTGCACCTCTTGCCGG
>Ga0209573_1001110_pt1 | contig 44663 bp, 33 predicted proteins | sample TNRBio252014_DNA_FD_185870 | JGI IMG/M metagenome (GOLD analysis project Ga0209573, IMG submission 185870) | Wastewater treatment Type I Accumulibacter community from EBPR Bioreactor in Madison, WI, USA - TNR Reactor_6/25/2014_ DNA (SPAdes)... | ecosystem: Engineered > Bioreactor > EBPR >...
GATTTCAACCACCTGTACTGTTCATGTATCTTAAAATAATTGGCTGGTTACTTAGCTGGAAATTGTGACTGTGCGGTTTCATTGCCATAGCAGCGATAATGGCTTGTTTTAACTTCTCATGATTGCCGGGATGGGCGCGCAGGATGTGGCGCAAATCGACGGAATGTTCTTGGCCTAAACAGAGTAACAATTGTCCTTCGGCCGATACCCTCACTCGATTGCAGGTATCGCAGAAGTTATGACTGTTCGGTGAGATAAAGCCAATGCGGCTATCGGTTTCCGGAATGCGGTAGTAGCGGGATGGCCCGCCGGTTTTTTCCGGCGTCGGCGTTAAAGTGAACGCCTTTCTCAGGTCAGCGCGAATGACGTCGCTGGGATAGTGCGTCTCGGCTCGGTCATGGTCGCCGATGACGCCCAGCGGCATTTCTTCGATGAAGCTAATATCCAATCCATTGTCGATGGCGAAACGCACCAAGTTGATAACCTCATCGTGATTGCGATGTTTCAGGATCACCGTATTCAACTTAATGCGCTGAAATCCCGAGGCTTGGGCGGCTTGAATACCGCGCAGCACCGGCGCCAGATCGCCAACCCGGGTGATGCGGCGAAAGCGTTCCGGCTTCAAGCTGTCCAGGCTGATGTTGAGCCGCGCTACCCCCGCCGCCTTGATCTCGGCGGCCATGGTTTCCAGTTGCGAACCGTTGGTGGTTAGCGTCAATTCCGCTAAGCCTTGCTCGCGTAACTGGCCCAATGTCTTGAATAGCCAGAGTACGTTGCGCCGCACCAGCGGCTCGCCGCCTGTAATGCGAATTTTGCGCACGCCCAGATCGACAAACCCCCGACCCAGTGTCGCTAATTCTTCCAGCGTCAAAACGCGGGCGCGCGGCAGAAAAGACATGCGCTCGCTCATGCAGTACACGCAGCGGAAGTCGCAGCGGTCGGTTACGGATAAACGGATGTAATTCACCTGTCGGCCAAAGCGATCGACGAGCGATGCAGGGGAGAGAGGGGTTTCACCAGATGGGACGGACACGCGAGGATACCTTGATGAAGCTCGTGGACTGGGCGTGGAAGCAGCCTCAAACATACCAGAATCGCTTCTGACGCATTCCGGTTTGAAGAGATACCTCTGTGGAGGTAGCTAAAATCGTCTAAAAGGCCTCTTGAAGCGATTTTGGTGACTTTCCTATCTTAGGGGGTTCACTGGCGTGGAAAAACGCCTAGAAACGCTTTTCAGGCTGTTTTTGAGGGTATTGGGTTTGAGGATTGATTAGGAGCTTTTGTTGCACAGGCCGAATTTGGAATTGCTGAACGTCGGCCCCGACTTTTTGGAGAACTGTCTTTTGGGAAGCTTGGGTTGTTGCAAAAGCAGGTTCGAGGTTGCAAAAGGGAGAAAAGCCCTTCTGGAAAACCGTCTTTCTCAAGCTGGGGTGAGGGATTGCTGGGTTCGGAGTTACGAAGGGCGCGGATAGCTTTTGTATGCGGTTGTGGATAAGTTGCTTATGGGCGCGAACAACAACGTCTTTTGTTTAAATCTTTGTTTAAAGATGTTTAGGTCTGCAATTTCCTTTACAGATCAAAAATTTGCAGCACCAAATGTCCCCGTTTATGGGATGAAATGTCCCCGTTTATGGGATGAAACGTCCCCGTTTATGGGATGGCCGTTGCCTGAAATGTCCCCGTTTATGGGATGCTCTTGGTCGAAATGTCCCCGTTTATGGGATGCTCTTGGTCGAAATGTCCCCGTTTATGGGATGAAATGGGCTCCTTTGACTATTTTTTGATCAGCAATTTTTATAAATATTTGAAAATAAATAATTATATTAAAATGTTGTAAAAATACGACTTTGAAAATAATAAATTTTATTATCCACAGGATTATTGATTCCATAAAGTCAAATTTCCAAATGTCCCCATTTATGGGATAGCGGCGGGTTTTCAATAAAGATAAAAGATAAAATATTATAAAATCAAAATATTAAATAGTTTTTGCTCAAGAGAGTCTGATGAGTGCCGAGCTGCTGGCTTCATCCCTGATGATCACGGATTTCGCAGTTTCCAGGGAATGGCAGCGGCGGGGATGCTGCTGAAATGTCCCCGTTTATGGGATGAAATGTCCCCATTATTCAATCTGGACTCTGGGGACATTTGTGCTAATCTTCGAATTCGTGATAAGCCTACTACCCAAAGAGCAGCGGTCATGACCGACCTGGCCGACCAGAATCTCAAGAAACACGTTGCCGCCGTTCACATCAACAACCGATTGACCCTGACCCAGCGCAAGGCCTCGAATGTGTTGTTGTACAACGCCTACGAGAACCTGATGACAGCACGGGTGCATCGCATCCGGGTCAAGGATCTTGCGGAGGCCATTGGGTTCAACACCAACAACCTGGAGTCGCTCAAGGAAGCACTTAAGACTCTGGCGCGGACGGTGCTGGAATGGAACATCCTGGATGAGAACGGCGCCCATGAGGAATGGGGCGCTACAACCTTGTTGGCGCAGGCTGTTATCAAGCACGGCTACTGCATCTACGCCTACAGTCCCGACCTCTGCGAAAAGCTCTACCGCCCCGAAATCTACGCGCTGCTCAACCTCAGTATCCAGCGTAAATTCAGCAGCAGCTACGCCCTGGCGTTGTACGAAAACTGTCTGCGTTACCGACGGGTTGGCACGACAGGCTGGATCGGTCTGGATAACCTCAAACGACTGATGGGCATCAACGAAACAGATGCCTACTACCAGGATTTTCGCAAGTTCAACGATAAGGTGGTCAAGCCGGCAGCGCGGCAGGTAAACGATACTTCTGATTTATTTTTAGACATTGAATACCAGCGCAGCAACCGTAAAGTCTCTGCGGTGCGCTTCCGGGTCAGCGATAACCCGCAAATGTTGCTGTTCGCTCAACGGCAAGCGGCGTTGGCCGCAGCTCTGGAGAAGGAAAAGGCAGAAATGCCAGCGGTGGAACATCCTGCTGAAACTGTTTCGGAAAACGACGCTGGGGAGCGACTGGAGCGACTGCGTGAACGGTTGCAAATCCTCGGTTTGAACGCCCGACAGATTCGCACGGCGCTCGCCAGCCATGGTTTAGCCTATTTGGAAGGTAATATCGCCATCGTCGAGCATGATTTGGCGACAGGCAAGGTGCAGAACCTGCCTGCCTATCTATTAGCAGCGCTGCGTGACGATTATCGACCTGCGGCAGCGCAAATCCAACAGGTTTTGATCAGCGCGCCGGACTCATCGCCTATCGTCGACCCCACCGGCGAATCGCCGGCGGTGCGGATGGAACGCCTTCGCCTCCAGTTTCAGGCGGAAGGCCTGCAAGCCGCACTGGATCGCCTGACGCCGGACGAACGACGGGCTCTGGAGGAAGACTATGTGGCGCAACTGGAGCAGAGTCAGGGATTTGAAATGCGGCTAATCCTTGGACGGTATCGTAAGGAGGGCCTCGGCAGCCGGATGGTGGAGAGCCACTTTAGAGTTTTTGCCCGTTCGCGACTGATAAAAGAATGGGATGAAGCGGAGTTTGTTGCCTATGCTGCCCGGCATAGCGCCGAGCCGGCGTGAGGCGGTGGCGCTTTGACATTGTGGATTTAGGAGACGAAGCGTATGGACTGGGTGGGAACGGAATCATCGACTGGCCGTTGGGTAAAAAAAGTGGCGCCAGACCGCGTTAGAAGACTGGTGGGCGGACTGACCTTGGCAGGCAGTGGCTGGATAGTCCATGGTTCAGCGGAGGCCCAGACAGTGGCGGCGTTCCCGACTGGCGAGTCGTCCTCATCATTGATGTTCCTCGTGGCGGGCGTCACGCTAGTATTGTTGGGGTTGGCGGCGATCGTGACTCTGGTAATCATCCGGGAACGCCGGAGCCAAGAAGCGCGAGAACAGACGCGCATGCGCATCGCCGAATTGAGCAACCGCCAGCGGCAACTGGAAGCTGAAATCGAGCGCCAACGGGGCCAGATGGAAACTTTGCGCGACAGCGAAAAACGCTTTCGCACGATGGTTCAACAACTTCCCGTCGGCATTTTTGTAACGGACCCTCATGGTGAATGCCGCTATGTCAACGACCGCTGGTGTTCGCTGGCAGGGATGACCGCTGATCAGGCCACCGGGCCTGGCTGGACCCGGGCCTTGCATCCCGACGACCGCAATCAGATTTTACAGTCCTGGCGGCAATCCGGTGAGCAGACGGAGTTCGTCGCACAACACCGCTTCCGCACCCCATCGGGCCGTGACACCTGGCTGAATACCTGCCTGATTCCGCTACGGGATCGTGTCGGGCGGATCACTGGTCATCTGGGGGCACACACCGATATCAGTGCTCTCAAGCGCGCTGAAGAAACCTTGCGCGCGAGTGAAACCCGTTTTCGTAGCTATTTTGAATTGCCGCTGATCGGCATTGCCTTGAATGGCGCGGATAAACGCTGGTGGGAAGTCAACGACCGATTGTGCGAGATGCTGGGCTATCGGCGCACCCAGTTGCTGGGCATGAGTTGGGCTGAAATGACCCATCCTGATGATCTGGCGGTTGAAGAGGCGCAATTCGAGCGGGTGATGAACCGTCGAGCTGACAGCTATTCGCTCGACAAACGCTTTATTCGTCAGGATGGTGCGCTGTTATACGCCAGTGTATCAACCCGTTGCCTGCGGCAGGCGAACGGCGTAGTGGATTACTTTGTGATGGTTGTCCAAGACATCACTGAACGCCAGCGAGCAGCGGAGCATATCGAACACCTCGCTTACTATGACGCGCTGACCGGGTTGCCTAATCGGGCCTTGCTGGCTGACCGTTTGCAGCAGGCGTTGTTGCGCGCCAGCCGCGAGCATACGCTGGCGGGTATGATGATCGTCGATATTGATCGATTCAAGCTGATCAACGATGCGCTGGGCCACACGATCGGCGACCGTTTATTGAGCGATGTCGCCATGCGCTTACAGCAGTGCGTCCGTCAAGGCGACACGATCTCCCGCCAGGGCGGCGATGAATTCGCCATTTTATTGCCCGATCTGAGCACCGGTGATGAAGTGACATTGATCGCGCAACGGATGCTGGAGATAGTGGCTGAACCATTCCGCCTGGAGGGGCGTGAGCTGAACATGACGTGCAGCATCGGTATCAGTCTGTACCCCCGCGATGGACGCAATGAAGAGGCCTTGTTGAAAAATGCGGATATCGCACTCTATCGCGCGAAGGACCTGGGACGAAATAATTATCAGTTCTACTTGTCTGGGGCCACCTTGCTATCGCGTGAGCGACTGCACTTGGAAGGAGATTTGCGACGCGCTATTGATCGGCGGCAACTGGAACTTTATTACCAGCCGAAATGGGATTTTCACGCCGAGATCATCACTGGCGCCGAGGCGTTGATTCGTTGGAACCACCCCAAACTCGGCCTGTTGTTGCCCGCCCGGTTTATCTCCATTGCGGAGGAGAGTGGACTGGTGCTGCCGATTGGCGAATGGGTCCTGCGCACCGCCACGGACGAGATCAGCCAGTTGCATCACAGTGGTTTTCCCAGCCTGCGAATTGCTGTCAATCTGTCAACCCGGCAATTCCGGCAGACGGATCTGAAAGACCGGGTATGCGAAGCGCTGACCGCGAGCAGTTTCGATTCAGCTTGCCTGGAGCTGGAACTGACCGAAGGTATCCTGATGCATAACAACGAGGAAAATATGTCGGTGCTGCGGGCTTTCAAGGCGATGGGTTTGCGCATTGCCATCGACGATTTCGGCACCGGCTATTCGTCGCTGAGTTATTTGCAATGTTTTCCAGTAGACGTGCTCAAGATCGACCGCGCCTTCGTCATGGATTTGCCGGCGAACGCCAACAGCATCGCGATCGTCGACGCCATTGTTACGCTGGCGCATGGCCTGGGGCTGGAAGTCGTGGCGGAAGGCGTGGAGACTCCTGAACAGGCGGCATTTCTGCAAGCCCATGGTTGCGATGAGGGCCAGGGCTATTATTTCGGCAAACCGATGCCGCTGACCGAATTTCGGTTACTGCTTGAGCAGGATCGGGCTAGAGTGGCAGCAGCAATGGCGTCACCAGCAGCGTGAGGATCATGATGGCTAATAGCAGCGGTCCTCCCACCCGCACGAAATCAATGAAACGGTAGCCGCCCGGAGCCAGCACCAGGGTGTTGACCGGCGAGGATACCGGGGTGGCGAAGGCCGCCGAGGCCGCCACTGCGACCGTCATCGCGAAGGGATAGGGTGAGGCGTCCACCTGTTGGGCGGCGGCGATGGCAATAGGCGCCATCAGCAGCGCGGTGGCGGTGTTGGAAATGAACATGCCGATCAGCGCCGCCAGCAGGAAAACGCCGGCCAACAGCGCCAGTGGCCCGAACCCGCCTAATCCCATGACCAGCCCGTCGGCGATCAGGGTGACGCCGCCGGTTTGCTCCAGCGCCTTGGCCAGCGGCAGCAGACCCGCGATGACTACCAGCGTCGGCCAGTTAATCGAGTGATAAGCGTCTTCCATGCGCAGGCAGCCGAACAGGCCCATGGCCAGCGCCGCCAACAGCACCGCAGCGACGTTGTGAACCACACCAAAAGCCATCAGCAACACCATCATCAGCAGAATCGCCAAGGCGAACGGCGCCTGTCGATAGGCCGGGGCGACCTCACTCAGTTCCGCCGGGAGGTTGAGCACCAGGAAGTGCCGCTGATCACTCTGCAACAGGCTGATTTGCTTCCAGGAGCCGGCGACCAGCAGCGTATCGCCGAACGCCAGTTTTTCTTCGCTTAAATTGCCTGGCAAAGGCTGGCTTCGGCGGCGGATGCCCAGGACGGTCAAGCCGTGATGAGTGCGGAACGCGGCCTGACGCAGGGTCTGGCCGATCAGTTCGGAATTCGGAGGCAGCATGACTTCCACCAGACCCAATTCCTGCATCAAGCTGCGTTGCTGGCTGTCCGCAATCAAGAGCCGGGTCAAATCTTGCGCTGCGCACAGCGTTGTCACGGCTTCATCCGGGCCGACGACATACAGCGCATCGGCGGGGCGAAAGACCGTGGTGGTCAGCGCGGGCGATACGGTTTCCATAAAGCGCTCCGACTGGCCTACGCCGACGACAGTGACGCCATAGCGGGTGCGCAACAGCGCATCAGCGACGGTCTGACCGATGAGCGGCGAGTCGGGGTCCAGTCGCAGACGATGCAGTTGGTCGAGCAGGTTGTAACCTTCGGCCAGTTCCAGCAGGGTTTGTCGCTGGCCAGCGGTGCCCGTCGTCGGAAGGCAAGTAGGCAGCAGGCGAGAGCCGATGGCCCACATGTAGAAAACGCCCAGGGTGAGCGCCAGCAGGCCAATCGGGGTAATGCTGAAAAAGCCGAAGGGTTGCAGCCCGGCGTTGCGCAGCGCGTCGTTCACTACCAGGTTGGGTGGCGTAGCGATCAGGGTCAGCAGGCCGCTGAACAGGGCGGCGAAAGCCATCGGCATCATCAACCGACCGGGGCTGATGCCCAGTCGAGCGGTGATGCCTAGCACCACCGGAATAAAGATCGCCACGACCCCAGTGGAACTCATGAAGGCGCCCAGCCCGGCTACCGCCAGCATCAGCAGGATTAGCAACCGGCTTTCGCTGGCGCCGGCCAGTCGGGTCAGCCCGACGCCAACCTGATAGGCGACGCCGGTCCGCACCAGACCTTCTCCGACCACAAACAAGCCGGCGATCAGCAGGACCAGGGGGTCGCCAAAGCCGGCCACTACTTGGGTGACCGGCAGAATATCGCCGAAAATCAGCGCTAGAATGATCAGCAGAGCGACGACATCGGGCCGCAACCGGTCGCTGGCGAACAGGATCACCGCGACGGCCAGCAGGCCGAAGACGAACAGGGCATCGGGAGTCATCGTGGACAAAATTCCTGATGGTGAGAAAACGAAGGTGAAACCTTAACCCAAAGGGGAGCGCGGGTCATGCAGGCATCGCAGGAAATCGGGTATTTTGACGTAGGCAGGTGGTTGCCATGATTGCGTTGTTCCGGCATCCGGCGCGCCTGCTGGTGGTGGGCTTTGCCGCCGCCATTGTCATAGGTGGTGGGTTATTGGCCCTACCCGCCGCCAGCCAAGGCGCACCTATCCCCTTCCTCGATGCTTTGTTTATGGCGACCAGTGCGGTATGCGTCACCGGCCTGGCGGTGGTGGACCCCGGCGGTACGTTCAGCAACTTCGGCTTGGCGGTGCTATTGCTGCTGGTGCAGTTTGGCGGTTTGGGCATCGCCACCCTGTCCACGGCGCTGTTGCTGCTGGTGGGTCAGAACATATCATTTTCCAGCCAGGACGCAGTGCAGGACAGCTTCACACTGAGTCATCGCGTCAGCCTGGGTTCGCTGTTGCGGCAGGTGCTCATCTGGACGCTGGTCATTGAGGCGCTGGGTGCAATTTTGCTGTTTCTGACGGAAAGTCAACGCCTGCCGTTCGGGCAAGCCGTATGGTTTTCGGTATTTCATTCCATCACCGCTTTTTGCAACGCCGGGTTCGCCCTGCGTCCCGACAATTTGATCGGGGATCGCGCCAATGCGGGCATCATCCTGCCGATTGCGTTGCTGGTCATTCTTGGCGGGCTGGGATTTACCGTGCTGGCGGAACTGGTGCGCTGGCGAGTGCGGCGCTGGCGGGGGCAGCGGGTCATGCTCAGCTTGCATGCGAAGACGGCCTTGATCATGACGGGAATCCTGTTGCTGGTCGGGATGATCGGGTTTGCAGCGCTGGAGCATGACAATTTAATGCAGAACATGAGTTTCGGCGAAGCACTGCTGGTCAGCGGGTTTGCTTCAGTGACGCCGCGCACTGCCGGGTTCAATACGGTCGATTACAGTCAGGCAACCGCTGCCACCCTCTATTTCACGATGGTGCTGATCTTTATCGGCGGTTGTCCTGGTTCGACCGCTGGCGGCGTCAAAGCGACTACTTTAGGTGTTTTGTTGGCGCTGGCGCGCGCCCGCTATCAGGGTGAGCGCGGCGTTCGATTGTTTAACCGCAGTGTGCCGGAGGCCAACATTGCCAAAGCCACCTGGGTCGTAGCGCTGGCTTTAGTGATCGTCATCTTGGGAGTCATTCTATTGTCGGCGATCCAGATCGATGGTCCGATCCAGTCACACCCCGGTGAATGGTCGCTGGGCTTGTTGTTTGAAGTAGTTTCAGCGCTGGGGACAGCGGGACTGTCCACCGGTATCACGTCGCAATTGAACGATGGCGGCAAAATCCTGATTATGACGTTGATGTTCATTGGGCGTCTGGGACCGCTGACGATTGCTCTTGCTATCGCCCGGCAGAAATCGCGTCCGGCAGTATCCTATGCGGAAGAACAGGTCATGATCGGTTGATTGAAACAGGAGTAAAGTGGCTATGCGCGTTGCGGTATTAGGGTTATCGGATTTTGGCTTTCATCTGGCATGCACGTTGAGCGAGTTGGGCGATGACGTCATGGCGGTGGATCGAGATGAAGAGCGAGTGCAAAACGTTATGCGCCATGTTGGCAAGGCGATTGTCGCGGATATGGCCGATCGGGAAGCTCTCAAGGATCTGGGCATCCAACATATGGATGTTGCGGCGGTGGATGTCGGTGAGCGGTTTGAGACCTGTGCGCTGTTGACCCACTACTTGCGGGAATTGGGGGTGCCACGGGTGTTGGTCAAGGTGGCCAACGAAGATCAAGGCCGGATTCTGAGTTTGATTGGCGCCAGTGATGTTGTTCACCCGGAACAGGAAATTGCGGTCAAAACTGCGCATTTGCTGCATTACTCGCGCTCTGGATTGCTGGATGCGATGCCGCTCGGTGGCGGCTACTTCGCAATCAGTGTCCAGACGCCGACCAAGTTTATCGGGCGAGCCGTGGCCGACCTGGAATTGCTCGACCGTTATCGGGTGCAGCTCATAGCGATCAAACCAACCTCAGAAGCAGAAACCGCGCCTTTTTTGCCTGATCCGGCGTACCTGTTATCGCAGGGCGATGTGTTGGTGGTCATGGGCGAAGAGGCAAAGCTGATTGAATTGCACCAGAAATTGAAATGAGAATGCCGGGAGATCGCCATGAGTGTCGAAGTGGCGTCCCGAAGGTTCTTCTGTTGCGTATGTAAAGAGATATCCACATGGCTAAGTCGTTATCGGAAATCATTCGGGGTGGAGAGGACAGTGCTGTTGAATTCAAGAGCGCCGAATTCCGTAACGAGAGTTTTGCCAAGAAAATCGTCGCTTTTTCTAATATGTCGGGTGGAAGTATTTTTATCGGAGTGGAAGACGATGGTACGGTGAGCGGGGTACCGGCAAATGGCATTGAGGAACGAGTGATCAATATTTGTCGTAACCTGATCGAGCCGTCATTGATCCCAGAAATTTATTCACATCTTGCCGCTTCTGGTGAAAAAGTTCTGGAAGTTCGTATACCGAAAGGAATCTTTAAACCGTATAAGGTCAAGAGTACGAATCGTTTTTATGTCCGGGTGGGCTCGGTCTCTATCGAGCCCAGCACCCAGGAATTGGTGCGTCTTTTGCAATCCGGTGGCGTTTATCATTTTGAAGTGACTTCGTTGCCGGGTACGTCCATAACCGACATTGACTTGCTGCGTTTTAGGATTTATTGTGAGCGATATCGAAAGATCGAGTTTGATGAACCCATGATTAATCAGTTACTGTTGAATTGGCAATTGATCGATCACTACGGGCAATGCACAATCACCGGCGCACTTTTTTTTGGAATTGAGATTACGCGCCTGTTGCCTCAAGCAGGAGTACAACTCTTTCGTTTTGCAGGTCATGATCGGACAGGCGCGATTATTGATCAGCGGGAAATTAATGAATCAATACCTGAAGTCATTGATGGAGCGGTGAAATTTATTCAGGAAAATTCTTCGGTCAGATCGTTTTTTCCAGCGGATTCAATTCGCCGGATAGATATTGCACAATATGATCTTTTTGCAGTCCGTGAGTTGGTCGTTAATGCGTTTTGCCACCGCGACTGGTCGATATTGGGTCAAAGAATTCGCTTGTCACTCTTTGATGACCGGCTCGAAATTTTTTCTCCAGGGCCACTACCTAATACGCTATCATTAGAAAACGCCTTGGCGGGCGTATCTTATTACCGTAACCCCAATATTGCACAACTTTGCAAAGATTATGAATTGGCTGAAAAAGCGGGCAGGGGTTTGCAAAAAATATTCAAGAGCTATCAAGAGCGTAATCTGCCTGTACCAGAATTCATCAATGATCCTGCTTTTTTCCAAGTCGTTTTAATGAAGAATCTCTAACATCCTATTGTTGATATCCTTCAATTGAATCGATGAAATTCTTGGCGCAATTTTTAGAGGAGAAAAATACTTTGTTGTTGATCGCCGTTTTTCAGGCATCTTTTTTATCTTATTTAGGGATTTTGTATGACCGCCCGAACCTTGATGAATGAAAACCTGGTGGCGTTAAAACCCACTGATTCAGTGATAACCGCCGCTGAACTCATTCTGCAACATCACCTGCGTCATTTGCCAGTGGTGGATGAGAAGGGCCGCTATCTCGGCACTTTCGGCATCTATTCCATGCTGCAATTGACCCTGCCATCTGCGGTGCTTAAACAGGGGCTTGAAAATATCGCCTTTGTCAAGGAAACCTCTCATGACTTGGCGCAGCGCCTGAATAAGCGCCACGATGAACCGGTGCGTAACTGGCTTACTCAGGACCCTATTGTGTATCCCGACACGCCGGTCATGAAAGTTTTGCAATTGATTTTAAAAGGCCATACGAGCGTCCCGGTGGTGAACCGGGAGACTGAGCGGTTGGAGGGTATTATTTCTTCCTGGAATGTCCTGGAAACCCTGATGCGGGAGCGCGCCTGAATGCACGGGTCTGAAGCGGCAGTTACATCCTTGATTTTTGGCCTGAATCCCATGTGGGTCGCCGCCATCCTGTTTGCGCTCACCTACGTGGTGGTCATGACCGAGAAGATCAACCGCGCCATCGTCTCACTGCTAGCAGCGGGGTTGATGATCATTCTCGGCATCCTCAACCAGGAAGCCGCCATTCGCGGCATCGACTTCAACACCATCGGCCTGCTGATCGGGATGATGGTAATCGTCGCCATTACTCGCCAGTCCGGTATTTTCCAATTTCTGGCCATCTGGGCGGCTAAGAAAGTCAATGCCCGTCCCTGGGGCATTTTGGTCATGATCTCGCTGGTTACGGCGGTGACTTCAGCGTTCCTGGACAACGTCACGACCGTCCTGCTGGTCGTGCCGGTGACCCTGCTGATCACCGAAGAACTCAAGGTCAATCCGTATCCCTACCTGTTCGCGATGATCTTTTCATCCAACATCGGCGGCACCGCCACCTTGATCGGCGACCCGCCCAACATCATGATCGGTTCCGCCACCGGCCTGACTTTCAACGATTTCGCCTATAACCTGTCGCCGGTCATTTTCGTGATCATGGCGGCGACCCTGATCCCCATTTACTTCATTTGGGGCCGGCAGCTCAAAGCCGCTCCGGAGGATCGCCAGCGCGTCATGCAGTTCAACGAATACGAGGCCATTACCGACCCACGCTTGCTCAAGCAATGTTTGTTGGTGATCGGCTTGGTGGTGGCGGGCTTCGTTGGAGCCCGCTTTCTAGGCCTGGAAGCGGCTACCGTCGCCATGACCGGCGCTGCGCTGTTGCTGCTGCTCGCCAACTGGGGCCGCGACGCCGAACACCAGAGCAAGCACGTCCTGGACGCCTTCAACGAGGTGGAATGGATCACCATCTTCTTCTTCGTCGGCCTGTTCATCGTGGTGCATGGCGTGGACGGCACCGGCCTGCTCAAGCTGCTGGCCGACAAGATGCTGGCGCTGACCGGCGGCGACCTGACCGCGACCGCGATGGTCATTCTGTGGTCCTCGGCCATCCTGTCGGCGATCATCGACAATATTCCCTTCGTCGCCACGATGATCCCGCTAATCAAGGCCATGGCGCCGACCTTTGGTGGTCCGGAGGGCTTGATGCCGCTGTGGTGGTCCTTATCGCTGGGCGCGTGTCTGGGCGGCAACGGCACCTTGATCGGCGCCAGCGCCAATCTGGTGGTGGCCGGTTTCGCCGAGCGGGCCGGCCAGCCGATCCGCTTCATCCAGTACACCCTGATGGCCTTCCCCATCATGCTCATGTCCATCGCTATCAGCATGTTCTATTTGCAATGGCGATATTTGTGAGCAATTCCACCGTGATCGCCTGACAGAGTGGACTGGCGGGCCCAGTGTTGTCGGAGATCAGGCCCGCCAGTTCGGATCGATTTGGCCATCGACGATGCCGATGCGCCGGTCGGCAGCGCTAGCGAAGGAAGGATCGTGAGTGACGACGATCACCGTTTTGCCCATCTCCCGCGTCAGATCATGCAGGATTTGCCGCACGTTCGCCGAGGCGTGGCTATCCAGATTACCGGTCGGTTCATCGGCCAGGATAATGGCTGGCTCGTTGGCCAGGGCGCGGGCGATGGCGACGCGCTGACGTTGTCCGCCGGAGAGTTGGTGCGGATGCTTGTGGCTGTGTTCGCTGAGCCCAAACTGGTTCAGTAACTGGTGGGCGCGTTGTCGCGCTGCCGTATCGCGGAGCGTTCCTAGCCGGCGCATGGGCAGTTGCACATTCTCCAGCACGGTGAATTCGGCCAACAGAAAATGGAACTGGAATACGAAACCGAGATGGCGCAACCGGGTGGCCGCCAGTTCATCCTCACCATAGCCGGAGGTGTCCTGCCCTTCCAGCAGCACTCGGCCCGATGTCGGAGTATCCAGCAGGCCGAGCAGGTACAGCAGCGAGGATTTGCCGGAACCGGACGGTCCCATGATGGCTAAAAACTCGCCGCGCTCGACTTCCAGGTCGATGTCCCGCACCAAAATCACTGGCGCCTCGCCGGGCAGAAGACGTCCCAGCCGTTCCGCCGCCAGCACCGGATTCACGCCATGCCCCGCAAAATCATGACCGGCTGCACGCGCCCGGCTTTACGGGCTGGCAGATAAGCGGCGCCTATAGCGGAAATCATGGCGAAACTGGCCGCCAGCAGGTATTGCTCCCAACCCCAATAGATCGGCAAATGCACGATATCCGTCGCACCGGGCGGCTTGATCTCGACCTGCATCAGCAGCCACATCAAACCAATACCGAATGTGACGCCCATCAGACTGCCGAGGATGCCTAAAATGACTCCTTCAGCGAGAAAGATGTGGCGGATGTCGCGGGCGTGAAAACCCATGGACTTGAGAATGGCGATGTCGTGGATTTTCTCCATGACGATGGTGGAAATGGTGTTGTAAATACCGAAGGACGCGACCACCAGGATCGCTGAAACGACGCTGTACATGATCAGATTGCGCACCAGTAGCACGCTCATTAAATCTTCCGCCGATTCCTGCCAGGACATGGCTTTGTAGCCCACTTGCTGCTCGATTACGGCGGCGATTTCGCGAGCGGCGTAAGGATCATCCAGTTGCAGGATGAAGCGGTTGACCCGGTTGGCCCGATCCAGCAGGCCCTGCGCCCGTTTGAGTAGGACGAAGGTCTGGGACTCGTCGTAATTAGCGTTGCCGGTGCGGAAGATGCCGACCACTTTCAACGTGCGGACTTCGCCTCCTGGCGACGAGGCGTTGATGACGCTGCCCATTTCCAGGCCGAATTTTTTCGCCAGCCCCGCGCCGATCATGATGCCGTTCGGATTCGCTGCCAGCGTGTCCAGCGAGCCATGAATCAGCTTTTCCTCGATGGTGGATACCCCCTGCATCTTGTCCGGTACGATGCCGTTGAGGGTCACGCCTTCAATGCGTCCGGCGAAGGTCAGCACCACTGACCCCAACAATACCGGGGCAGCGCGCAGGCCGGGCAGGGATTCGATAAAAGCCAATTTCTGAACATGGCCGCGAATGCCCCGCACCTCGGTCAGCGGTTTGACCCGGCGCACCTCAACGGCGCCCTCTGGCCACTGTTGCCGGGCTGGCTGCTTTTCAGGCTTGCGGTATTCATCGGAAACAGTGATATGCGGACTGTTATCGATCAGCCGTTTGATGAAATCCCGCTCAGAGCCGCGCATCAGCGAGGAGACCGCCAGGAAGAAGGCGACGCCCAGCGCGATGCCGACCAGTGACACCAGCGTGGGGCGGCGGCGGCTGACCAGTTGGGTTACGGCGATCGTGAGTTGGATAGACATGGCGAATCGAAGTGATAGATGAGCGGTTCAAAGCCACAATGGCGCAGACATCCTGCCGGTGAGTTTCTTCATTTTCAATCGCTTTCCAGCCGAAGTGGTATGCTGCGGGCGATAGCGACTTTCCTTAACTTCCCTCATTGCAATACGGATGTCGGACCGGGATGGTCCTGCAGGAATGGGCGAGAAGACGCCCGTTGGAGCGAACACTGTAGTCGAAAAGGAGCGGGTATGAGTCGGCCATTCGGCAACCTGCTATATTTCTACGGCAGAATTTTCAAACGGAACACGCCGATTTCAACAGCGAGCGTCCCTGATGGGGGACAAATCGCGCCGATCACTCCAGCATAATGATGAGACAGGTCTTCACCATGAAACACTACATGACCCGACGTTCCTTTCTCACGAGCGCATTGTTTTTCCCGTGGCTACCTCGCGTCGGGCAAAGTGCTCAAGCAGAGGTGAACTTGCCTACAGGATTGGAGTGGGGGCCGAAACAACCGTTCAATTTCGACGGATTGCGCCAGCAGGCCCAACGCTTGGCTACGCAACCCTACCAGGCTCCCATCATTCGCCAGGCGGATGTCCTGGATCGAATCGATTACGACGCTCATCTGGAGATCCAGGCTCGACCGGAAACCGCGCTCTGGCGCGACGGAGATGGACCGTATCCGGTGCGCTTCTTCCATCTGGGGCGACTTTTCCCCTTGCCGGTGAAGATCCACGCCGTGCGTGAGGGGATCGCCCGCGAAGTGCGTTATTCCTCCCGGATGTTCACGTTTGGCAAGGCGGATTTTGCCGCAGCGTTGCCGGATGATCTGGGGTTTGCCGGTTTCCGGGTACTGCATTCCCGAACCGAGGAGCGAGACTGGCTGGCCTTCCTGGGGGCCTCTTATTTTCGCAGCGCCGGAACCTTGGATCAGTACGGCATCTCGGCGCGCGGCATCGCCATCGACACCGCCCTGCCCAAGGCGGAGGAATTTCCCCGCTTCACCCAGTTCTGGCTGGAGCCGACCGCCGACCCTCAGGCAGTGATGATTTATGCCTTGCTGGAAGGTCCCAGCGTAACCGGAGCCTATCGAATTCTGGCGAGTCGCCGAGAGTCGGTGGTCATGGACATCGAAGCCGTCCTGTTTTTTCGGGCGACGGTGGGCCGATTGGGGGTAGCGCCATTGACCAGCATGTTCTGGTTTTCCGAGACCAACCACCAGCCCAGTTGGGATTGGCGACCGGAAGTTCACGACAGCGACGGCCTGGCCTTGTGGACCGGGGCCGGGGAGCGGATCTGGCGACCGCTCAACAACCCGCCCTTTGTGCAGACCAACGACTTTGTCGATCACAACCCCCGAGGATTTGGCTTGTCGCAACGGGATCGCCAGTTCGAAAACTATCAGGACGACTTGGTGTTTTACGAGCGGCGGCCCACATTATGGGTGGAGCCGCTGGAGCCCTGGGGGGAGGGGTCGGTCCAGTTGGTCGAGATTCCAACCGATTATGAAGTCAACGATAACATCGTGGCGTACTGGGTTCCACAGGAGCCAGCGCTGGCTGGCGCGACTCGAACTTTCCGCTACCGGTTGCATTGGGTCGCCGACGAACCCGGTTGGCCGGACCGGAGTCGGGTGATCGCTACCCGCATGGGCTGGACCACCCTGCCCAAAACACCACCGCGTCCAGTGCATAGAGCCTGGTTCGCCATTGATTTCGCTGGGGGACCGTTAGAGGCGTTGGACAGGCAAGCGCCCGTCCAACTGGTGGCCAGCACCACACGCGGGAGCTTGCGCAGCCCCGGCGCTTTTCAATTGGCAGGCGCCCGCCGCTGGCGAGGGAATTTCGAGATTGAACTGGAAGGCGGTGAACCCGCCAATCTGCGCGCCTACCTGCGCTCGAACGACCAGGCGATCTCGGAGACCTGGCTTTATCAGTTCATTCCCCGGACTTCTTCATCCGGGTGACATGGATAAATCCGTGCGGGTCAACGTGCGAGGGGTGGCTGCAGGGATGCGCCGATTCAGTGCGGCCCGCATCAGGATGCTCCATTCGCTTTCGGCCCTGTCCATCTTTGGGGGTGTCATCGGGGTTTAATAAAACCATAACAGTCGACCGCGATAATCATTGCTTGAAAACCAGACATCGCTAGTGGATATCCTCTGTTATGAACCCAGCCCAAGAGCCCTACCTGTTAACTCCCGGCCCATTAACCACCTCGTTGGCTGCCAAGCAGGCCATGCTGCGCGACTGGGGTTCCTGGGACCGCGATTTTAACGACCTCACCGCCGATATCTGCCGACGTCTGCTCCGGGTCGCTCACGCCGAGGGAGAGGATTTCGTCTGCGTTCCCCTGCAAGGCAGCGGCACTTACGCGGTCGAGGCGACCCTGGCGACCCTGATTCCCCCCACCGGCAAGGCACTCGTGTTGATGAATGGGGCCTATGGACAACGGATGGCCAAAATCCTCCGTTATCTGGGCCGCCCGTTTGTGACGCTGGACATGGGCGACTATTTGCCGCCGCCGCCAGCCCAGGTGGATGAGATGCTGGCCGCCGACCCGGCCATTACCCACGTTGCCGTGGTGCATTGCGAAACGTCTTCCGGGATTCTCAATCCGGTCGAGAAAATCGCCGAGGTCGTCGCGCAGCGTGGGCGGCGATTGATCATTGACGCTATGAGCGCCTTTGGAGCCTTGTCGATCGATGCCCACGAATTGCCCTTTGACGCCGTCGTGGCTTCCGCCAACAAATGCTTTGAAGGCGTACCGGGATTTGGCTTTTCCCTGATGCGTCGGGACGCGCTGGAAATTTGCGCTGGCAATGCCCACTCGCTCAGCCTGGATTTGTATGACCAATGGACTTACATGGAACGTACCGGGCAATGGCGCTTCACCCCGCCGACTCACGTTGTCGCCGCCTTTGCTCAAGCGTTGGACGAGCATGAAGCGGAAGGCGGAGTGACTGGCCGTTTAGCCCGTTACACCGCCAACCGTGATCAACTGGTCGCTGGAATGCGGGCCATGGGCTTCCATACCCTGCTGGCGGATCGCTGGCTGTCGCCGATCATCGTGACCTTCCACTCCCCCGGCGATCTCTGTTTCGATTTTCCGACCTTCTACGACCTGATCAAGAGTCAGGGCTTCATCATCTACCCAGGCAAATTGACCGAAGTGGAGAGCTTCCGCATCGGCTGCATCGGTCAATTATTCACGGAACAGATGCAGGGTGTGCTGGCGGCAGTACGGACTGCACTGGACGCTTTGGGCATTCCTGATGGAACGCCGTGCCCCGAAGATCTCAATACCGTCGATTTCTAAGGGGATTAACTGCACTGGCGCGCCTTCCTGAATTTTTTCTTTGATCGCTACCGGAGCGTCGCATGTTACCGGAAATCCTGTTGATCCCTACTGCTGCGGGCGCGCTGGCCTTTACTGGCCTCAAGCTGCGCAAACAACATCAATATCGTCAATTACAGGCGCGCCAGCGTGACTTCATCGTTCAGCATGGCGCTATGTTGAATCTACCCGATCGCTTGCCAGAAGCGTTACCCGATTTTCAGCAGCGGATTGCGGTCGTCGCCGAACCATTGCCGGAGTCCGCTTTCGCCACGCTGCGGGAAACTGCGTTACGCTTTAGGCAGATCGAGCGCAGCTATTTCCCGGCGCATAAACAGGGCGGAACCATCGCTTATGAGGATTTGCATCGGACCGCCCCGGAAATTGTCGCCTTTTACCAGTCAGACTACCTGCGCAAATTGTGTACAGCAGTGATCGGCGAACCGGTGTTGCCCACGCCCATCAATGACCAAAGTTCCTGCTCGCTGCTGTTTTATGACCGGCCACGCGATCATATCGGCTGGCACTACGACTACAACTTTTATCATGGCCGCCATTTCACGGTGCTGCTGCCACTGGTCAATCGCCATCTTCAGGAGGATCGACGATCCTCGGCGCAACTGGTGATTCGCCAGGATGACCGGGAGGCAACAATACCCACCCCACCCAACACACTGATCGTGTTTGAAGGCGCGCGGGTATTTCACAAGGTCACCCGATTGCAGGAAAACGAGTTACGGGTCATTCTCAGTATGACCTTTTGCACCCGGCCACAGGCATCCTTACTCAAAGGCGCATTGCGCCGTTTTAAAGACATTGCCTATTTTGGCATTCGCGCACTATGGACCTGAGCGCCCATTGAGCGCGATGTCTCCTGATTACCTCTTTCAGGACTGGCGTTCCGGCAACCGGCGCGGTGTTCATAAAACTGCAAGGGTTATCTGGCAAGCTGTTAGAACGCCGCTCCCCAGAGTTCTGCATACGGTCGATTTTTGAGGAAACCCCGCCATGTACTTCCACTATCAACGCAGCTATCGCGGGCCGGTTCAGGCCGTTATTTTCGACTGGGCTGGCACGACAGTGGATTTTGGTTCGCTGGCTCCGGTCGCGGCGTTCATGCGGTTGTTCGCCAGCCAGGGGATTGACTTGAGCCTGGACGAGGTGCGTGGGCCAATGGGTATGGAGAAAAGAGAACATATCCGCCAACTGTGCGCGTTGCCCCAAGTCGCTGTCGCCTGGCGCGAACTGCATGGCGCGATACCGGACGAGGCGGTCATTGATCAGCTCTACCAGGCATTCGCCCCCCTGCAAATCGCCGCCATTCGCGACTCGGCGCAACTGGTTCCGCGCTGTCGAGAAGTGGCTGCGGCCCTGCGCGGGCGCGGCATCCGCATCGGCGCCAACACCGGCTACAGTCGAGACATGCTGGACACACTGGCGGCGGCGGCGGCCGAACAGGGCTACCGGCCGGACAGCAGTGTTTGCGCCACCGAGGTTCCGCGTGGCCGGCCCTTTCCGCACATGAGCCTGAAAAACGCCATTGAACTAGAGGTGGAAAACGTTCACGCCTGCGTCAAGGTGGACGACACCGTACCCGGCATTGAAGAGGGCTTGAACGCCGGGATGTGGACGGTTGCCGTGGCGATTTCCGGCAACGAGGTCGGTTTGTCCCCCGCCGACTGGGAAGCTTTGTCCCCGGCTGAACAGCAGCAACGTCGCCATGCCGCTTATACCCGCTTGCGGGCCAGCGGCGCTCATTACGTGATCGACTCGATTGCTGATTTGCTGCCTTATATCGAAGTGATCGAACGGCGACTGGCGCGCGGGGAACAGCCTTGAGCGAAAGAGCGGAAAACTCCGGGCGTGGGGAGAGTGAAATCAATTTATCCCCTCGCCGCCAGGTCTGGCAGGATGCCTATCTCGATGAATCGACTCGCCAGTATCTAGCCGAGGATGCCCGCTACTTCCTTCATCAATCGGTATCCACGCCCTGCCTGTCTGCGATTCGCCGCGCCGAGGGACTCTGGATCGAAGATACTGCCGGGCGGCGCTACATGGATTTCCATGGCAACAACGCCCACCATATCGGCTACGGTCATCCTCGATTGATCGCCGCTATCAAGCAGCAATTGGATGAATTGCCGTTCGCTCCGCGCCGCTTTACCTGCGAACCGGCGATTGATTTAGCCCGCAAGTTGGTCGAAATTAGTCCGCCGGGACTGGACAAAGTATTGTTCGCGACCGGCGGTTCGGACGCTGTAGAAATTGCCCTGAAGATCGCTCGCGCTGCGACCGGTCGATTCAAAACCGTGTCGTTCTGGGACTCTTTTCATGGCGCCGGCTTTGGCGCAGCCGGCATTGGCGGCGAGGCGCTGTTCCGTTCCGGCCCCATCGGACCGCTGCTGCCGGGAACCGAACATGTCGCGCCCTTCGCCTGCTATCGCTGCCCTTACGGCTATCCTTGCGACGATGCCGGTCAGCCGCACTTGGAACTTTGTCACCTGACCTGTGCCCGTTTTGTGCGCTATATCCTGGAGCAGGAAGGGGATGTAGCGGCGGTAATCGCTGAACCGGCGCGGGCGGCGCCCTACATTCCACCCCCTGGATTCTGGGCGGCGGTGCGTCAAGCTTGCAATGAGCAGGGAACTCTGCTGATTTTCGATGAAATCCCTACTGGCCTTGGCAAGACTGGACGGTTATTCGCCTGCGAACATGATGAGGTTACGCCCGACATTCTGGTGCTGGGCAAGGCGCTGGGTGGTGGAGTGTTGCCGATCGCCGCCGTGCTGGCCCGCGCCGATCTCGATGTCGGCGGCCACTGGGCTTTCGGCCACTACACGCACGAAAAGAACCCGGTCACCTGCCGTGCAGCCTTGACTACGCTGGAGATTATTGAAGATGAGGGGTTAGTGGAGAACGCCCGTCGTCAGGGGCAACGGGCGTTACCACGGTTGCAGGAAATGCAGAGGCGGTATCCGTTGATCGGCGATGCCCGTGGGCGGGGTCTGCTGCTGGGGGTGGAGTTGGTCAGAGACCGGGAATACAAGACGCCCGCGAACGGCGCCGCTGAGGCGGTGCTGTATCGCGCCCTGGCGCAGGGACTGAGTTTCAAAATCAGCCTGGGCAACGTGCTGACCCTGACTCCGCCGCTGACGATCACCGCCGCCGAGATGGATGCGGCGCTGGATATTCTCGAAAATTGCGTTGCTGCGGTGGAGCGCGAAACTGCACCCTGATTCAGGAGTCCTCCATGCCCACTACGGATACATCGCCGGAAACCACCGATCTGGTTATTGTGGGTGGCGGCGTCTGGGGGCTGAGCATTGCCTATCACTACGCCCGGTTGAAAGTGGGTCGGGTTCTGTTGCTGGAACGGAACACCCTGGCCTCCGCCGCAACCAGCCGCGCCGCCGCGCTGCTGACTCAGGCCCGCGCCAAAACGGTGCTGATGCCGCTGATTGCTCAAACCTACGTCGATATCGCTGATTTGGAAATGGCGCTGGGCGAATCGCTTGATGGGCGCCGGGTCGGCAGCCTGCACGTTACCGCCAGCGCATCCCGCCAGCGGGAGTTGCGGGAATTGATGGCGATTGCGGGTCAAGCCGGCTTGTCCGTGGAAGCGTTGACAGCAGACGAAGCCGCCCGGCGAGCGCCCTGGCTTAATCCCGAGGCGATCATGAGCGCGGCCTTCATGCCGGAAGACGCTTTCATTGACCCCTACCGGTTGGCAATGGCCTACGCCCGCGCCGCCAGAATGTATGGCGCAACCCTCCGCCAGGGCGTGACCGTTCAAGACCTCCGTCGCCAGGGTGATCGGGTGACCGGCGTCGTCACCGATCAGGGGGTTGTTTACGCCGGCTGCGTGGTGGATGCGGCGGGCGCCTGGGCGAATCGGCTGGCGTCGCCGCTGGGCGTCGGTCTGCCGATGACGCCGGTGCGTAGCCAATACTGGATCACCGCGCCCGACCCTCTGTTTCCCCGCGACCATCCCATGGTGATCCTGCCTGACGCCAGCGCCTACAGCCGGCCAGAGTTGGGCGGTCTGCTGTTCGGATTGCGCGAGCGCCAGTCGGTCAGCGTTGATCCGCGCGAGCTGCCCGATGATCTGGAGGGTTTCGCGCTGGGTGAGGAAGGCGGCTGGTCATCCTTAGTGGAAGGAGCGCCCGCCTTGCGGCGCTTTTTGCCGGCGCTGGACCGGCTGGAAATCGCCTGCCACATCACCGGATTGTCGACTTATGTCCCGGATGGCTTGCTGGCGCTGGGGCTAGCGCCGGGAATCCAGGGATTCCTTACCGCCGCTGGCTGTTCAGGAGCCGGCATTGCTACAGCCGGTGGCATCGGTCGAGGCATTGCGGCTCTGGCGGCTGGCCATCCAAGTCCCTTCGACCTGGCGCCGTTCCAGATCGGCCGTTTCGGCGCCATCGACCCGTTCAGTCAGGAATTCCGTCAGCGTTGCGAGCAGGCGCGGTCGAGCAAAGTGTCGGGCTGACTTCAATTATCCAGCCGATCAAGGCACACTGCCTATTGATAGGGGAGGGAAAGGTAGCCACCGAAATTCTCCTCCTGTAAATTTTCCTGTGATGACGAGGGGGTGGCAGCGTGGAGCTAGGGTGCCGACTTGATCCAACCCATTGATCTTGTTAAATGATGTTGGTCTAGCCTGCCCGCGCCGCCGTTCCGATCACAGGAAAATTTACAGGAGGAATATCTTCAGTCCTAAAATCAGAAAGAAACATTCTTACCGCAACGGCTTTTTTGAATTCAAGATATTCTTGCGCATCAATAATGTTTTCTAAAGTTAACATGATAGCTTCTCCTGAAATGATTTTTCGATAATCACTTTACCCTGGAAATTCAGATAAATCATGTAGTTGAAAGTTCAACAACCTGGAAAAGAATTGCTATAAGTATATAAATGGCGACACCGACCATCGCCGTAGCGAACAGTTTTTGCAACTGAGGTCCAGCGAAGCGACGGCTCAAGCGCCCGCCTAACACCATGCCCCCCAGTCCGCCGAGGACGAACAGGGCGGTCACTGTCAACGCCAAGGGCCGCCCCGCGAGCAAATAGGCAGTGCTGCCTGAGGCGCTGATGATGGCGATGATCAATAGCGAGGTCGCCACGGCGCGCTGCATCGACAGGGAGGCGACCAGCGTCAGCGCCGGGACAATCAGGAATCCGCCGCCGACGCCGAACAGACCGGACAATAACCCGGTAATCACGCCACTGAAGACCAGTACCAAGGCGCAGCGGGAGGTTAGGGCCAAACCACCGGCGGGATTGATTCGGCAGGCTGGGCCGGATGTAGCATCCAGGAGGGCATCGTCGCCGGCGCGCACAATACGGGCATCGGTGGGATGGTGGATGGCCTGTAACCACATTCGCGTCGCCACCAGCAGCATCAGCAGGGCAAAGCCGCCCAGCAGGAACTCGGATGGCAGTTTCGCCCCTAGCACAGCGCCTAGTGGCGCACCAACGATCCCCGCTATCCCGAACAGGACTGCGGCCTTGAATTCCACCTCGCGTCGCCGCAGACGAACAATCGCCCCGCTTAAGGCCGTAGCGCCCACCGCGACCAGCGAGACGCCCACCGCCTCATGCGCCGGCATTGCCAGGCCGTAGACCAGCAGCGGCACCGCGAAAATGGAGCCGCCGCCGCCGGTCAGTCCCAGCGAGAAGCCGATGATCAGTCCGAACAGCAGGCTGACCATGTCCTATCCCTGATCTTGCTGATCACATGGCGCGCGAAATTCCTCCGGCACGTTGGGCGGACATTGGCCGCAACGCTGATTGCCAGGGACCGCAAAGTCCATTTTTCGAGGGTAGGGCAGGTTGAGTTTGTTCATGATAGCCACAAACGCCTCCAGTGACTGATGATCTTTCAGGCGCGGGTTGCGGACCTTCTCCTGAGCGATGGACGAGACAAAGCGTCCCTCGTAGTCATGACCAGGGTAGACCAGGGTCTCATCGGGCAGCGTGAACAGTTTGGCCTGGATGCTGCGATACAGAGTCGCGGCGTCTCCACCCTGAAAATCGGTGCGCCCGCAGGCGTCGATCAGCAGGGCATCCCCGGAAAACAGCAGCGTCAGCGTTCCGTCGTCTACCCGGTAGCCATGATGGGTGGCCGTATGACCGGGGGTGAACAGCGGCCACAGTTCAATGGAACCGATGAGCAAGGGCTTTCCCTCCCGCAGGCCGATATCCGTACAAGGCAACTGGTCCATGGCGGGACCACAAATCCGGCTGCCCGTCAGGTGCTTGAGCTTGAGGGCGCCGGTCAAATGATCGGCATGAATATGGGTGTCGATCGTATAGGTGAGCGTTAGTCCCAGACTTTGCAGGACCTTCAGATCGCGCTCGACGGTATCGATCACCGGATCGATGATAGCGCACACGCCGGTATCTGGACAGGCGAGCAGATAGCTGTAAGCGCATGAAACAGTATCAAAAAGCTGTCTAAAGATCATATTGATTGACCTCATGGCGCCACTTCTTGCGGAAATAACCTTATAATATAAGTGTTCTCTTATCCATTAAAATGCATTATCGCAATCCGGCGATTAAAAATAGCTCTATCGAATCGACCAAGACTGGCGCCATCGCCCGAATTATAAGGAGAGGAACATGGTTCGATCACGCAACGATAGTGATTTACTCGATAAGCTGGGTTCAATCTCTCTGAACCGGCGCTCATTCCTGATGCTTGGCGCGGCCGGTGTCAGTGCGATGTTGTTGCATCCACAATCCGTGCGGGCCCAGGACAATAAGGTCAAAACCACGTCGCGCATCGTTATTGCCGGCGGCGGCGCGGCGGGACTGACCGCGGCCTCCCAACTGGCGAACCGACTCGACGGGGCGAAGATCACCGTCATCGACGCCCGCAAAGAGCATCTCTATCAGCCCGGTTTCACGCTGATCGCGGCGGGCATCAAACCGATGGCGTATGCCATTTCCTCTACTGCCGAGTACTTGCCGACGGGCGTCGAGTGGGTGGAAGAACGGGTCGTGGAGTTCGATCCCGAAGGCCATCGCGTTGTGACCGGGAGTGGCAAGGCGATCCCCTACGACTTCCTGGTCGTTGCCACCGGGCTGAAGCTTGATTACGACGCGATCGCGGGCATGGACGTGACCCGGATTGGCCAGAACGGTCTCGGCAGCGTGTATCACAGCCCAGCGGGCGCGGCGGCGACCTGGCAGGCGCTGTCCACCTTTGCCGACCGTGGCGGCGTGGGCGTGTTTGGGCGCCCGGCGACCGAGATGAAATGTTCCGGCGCACCGCTTAAATATACCTTTATTAGTGATGATCACCTGCGCCGGCGCGGCAACCGCGACAAAGCCGAACTCATTTACAACGCTCATAACAAGACCCTGTTCAGCGTCCCGATCGTCCATGAAAAGGCGCGGATGTTGTTTCAGGATCGGGGCGTCAAGATTCAGTACGATCATATCCTGCAATCCATCGACGTCGACCGGCGCATCGTCACCTTCAAGACTCTGGATGGTTCCGAGGAACTGAAGTACGACTTCATCAACGTGATTCCGCCGATGCGCGCCCCGGATGCCGTGCGCAACAGTCCACTGCCCTGGCAGGAGGGTCCGTTTGCGGGCGACGGCTGGATGGAGGTGGACAAAGGCACGCTCCGCCACAAACGCTATCCCAACGTGTTCGGGGTCGGCGACGTCGCCGGGGTGCCGAAGGGTAAGACTGCCGCCAGCGTGAAGTGGCAGGTTCCCGTCGCGGTGGATCATCTGGTCGCGACAATCGCCGGTACGCAGTCGGATGCGGTTTACAACGGCTATACCTCATGCCCAATGATTACCCGCCTTGGTCGCGCGATGCTGGTCGAATTCGACTACCAGGACAATCTGACGCCCTCGTTCCCGGGCGTCATCGCCCCGTTGGAGGAGTTGTGGGTGAGCTGGGTGATGAAAACGATGGCCCTGAAGCCCACTTATCTGGCCATGCTGCGCGGGTACGCCTGACCGGAGAAAACCGAAATGAACAAACCGGATCCGATGATGTTTCTTGTGGTGTTCCAGGAAATGCTGGGACCATTGCTGTGGGTGCTGGTAGCGCTCGCCGTGTTCGGCGTGGGTATGTTCCTCGTCGTGCTGATCAAGGAGCGGGGCATTGTTAGCCGGCGGCTGGTGCGCGCCGAACTGGTCGGACTGATCGGCGGAGCCTTGTCCCTGGTGCTGATGGCCAAGGTCTCGTCGTCCGGGTTTACTGACGCCGGCGGGCCAGCGGACTGGTTCCTGATCGCGTTGGTGTTCGGCGTAGGGTTGGCCGGCACGACGATCCTTGTCTATGCCCTGGCCGGCGTCTACGCCATGTTGTCAAACCGCCCAGTCCCCGCACCGCAGTCTTCCCCTATGGAGAGGGAAGTTGTCTAGGCTGTGTTGACGTTCTATCGTAACCAGATCAATACACACACGAAGTAGATAAAGTGCAAATAAGTGCGCGCATATTGATCGAAACGCGAAAAAACCCGACGAAATTGTTTGATTTTTCCGATGAAACGCTCGATCCAATGGCGTTCTTTATAAAGCGGGCGATCATAATCCCGCTGCACCACGCGATTCGCTTTTGGCGGAATGACCTGGATCGCGCCTTGACCCGCAAAGAAGGCTAGCACCGCATCCGTGTGTTCGACTTTTTAGGCGATCACGCCCTCAAATTGGAGATCTGACCGACCGAGTTGCCGGTTTATGAAAATACCCAAGGTGTGCGCCAAGACTTTTCGTGCAATCCGACTCGTTAAATGCCAACCATCGCGTGCCCGGATTTTCTCAAAATGAAACGGCTCGGTGAGCTGACCGATGACGGTTTCCACGAGGCGACGGGTGCACATGAGTTGCCGGACGACCCACGGGGGACGAGGATCGGTCATGTTGGCCCGGCCCAAGTCGATCAGCAATTGCTGATGAAGCCGCTGCTTGACGACCCAAAGATTCACCGCTTGCTGGGACGGCCAGTGGCGACGGAAGTACTTCCAGAGGCCCACATCCGTATCTAAACCTAAGAATTCACCGCCCACTCCCAGGGTGATCATTTCACTATCGGTCAGCTTGGGAGCAAAGCCGCCGCTGGCGTAAGCGGTGATCTGCAAGCAAGGAATCCAGGTGTTCTTCTACCCAGCAAAACACCGTAATGATAAAGTCTTCGAGCGGTATCCCCGTGCGGTTGAGGTGGTTGCTTCCTCTCAGCGTAGCTCACCACCCCATGCCGCATCGACCTACTCTACGCTTCGTCGAAAAAGTCGAACATCGCGTTTGCCTTGTAATTGCTGAGGATTATCCGTTGAGTCTATTGGCGTTGAAAGACCGACCCGCGCGCCGACGCGGCGTTGAATGCATCGGCGGGTTTTTGTTGCCCTTCCTTTTCTTCCTGCTGATACTGCCCTCCGCCTCGGCAAGCGAAACCCTGGTTCTTGGCATTTTCGCCTACCGGCCCAGGGAGGTGCTTGAGCCGTGTTTTCAACCTTTGGCTGATTATCTAAGCGCGGCGCTCAATGACGCCAGGATCGAACTGCGCGTGCTCAAGCAGGATGAGATCGAACGCGCCTTGGCGGAGAATCAACTGGATCTACTGTTCACTAACCCCAGCCATTACGTCATGGTGCGCACCCGGTTTAGTCTCACCGGCGCTTTGGCAACCCTGATCAGTTTGGAAAGCGGCCAGGCGACCAGCCAGTTGGGTGGGGTCATCATTGTGCAAAATGCCTCTGATGGCGTACAGAGTCTGGCTGACCTCAAGGGGCGCAAGATCGCCGCGCCTGGGACGAAATACCTGGGTGGGTATCAGACGCAGATGTTTGAGCTGATGCAGGCGGGCATCCGTCTGGCCGATGAGCAGTTCGAGATCGTCGGCAGCCACGATGCCGTGGTCCAGGCGGTTCTGGATGGTCAAACAGAGGTCGGTTTCATTCGCACCGGCTTGATTGAGCAACTCCAACAGGAAGGCAAGCTGGACCCGACCCGATTGCGTATCGTGAATCGCCAGACTTATGCAAATTTTCCCTATCGGGTTTCCACCCGGCTTTATCCCGAGTGGGCGTTTGTGGCTTTACCGCATGTGGACAACCAGCGAGTGCGCAAGATCGCTTCCAGTTTGATGCTGCTGGAAGCGGATCATCCGGTCGCCCGGGCGGCGAGTATCGCCGGATTTTCGCCGCCGGCTGATTACCTGCCTGTAGAAAACATCATGCGCGCTTTGCGCGCTCCTCCATTTAACGCAGGGGAACCAATTGCCTGGCGGGATATTTGGAATCAGCATCGCACTCCCCTGGTGCTCTTACTGACCTCCCTGGGTTTGGTGGCTGTCCTGATCCTGCTGGTGGCGCGGCGTAACCGGCAACTAGAGCTCAGCAGTCAAGCGCTTGAGCAGGCGAGAATCGCCGCTGAAACCGCTAACCGCACCAAGAGCGAGTTCCTTGCCAATATGAGTCATGAAATCCGCACACCGATGAATGGCATGATGGGCATGACGCAACTCCTGCTCGACACCCCACTCAATGATCAACAGCAGGAATATGTCCATCTTATCTACGACAGCGCCCGCCATTTGCTGACCATCCTCAACGACATCCTTGACTTTTCCAAGATCGAGGCGGGCCGGCTCGATCTTGAGAGCATTACCCTGGATCTGCCGAAAACCGTGCGTCGAGCCATCGAGTTGATCGCTACGCGGGCGCAGGACAAGGGCTTGGCTCTCGAATGCCGTATGGATCCCGCCACCCCGCGCTGGCTGACGGGCGATTCGATGCGGTTGCGCCAGATTCTCCTGAATCTGATCGGCAACGCCATTAAATTTACCGATACCGGCGCAGTTTCGGTTGAGGTGCAGGTATTGCAACGGGATGCCAGGACGGCGACGATAGCATTCACAGTGCGCGATACCGGCATTGGCATCTCTGCTGACCGGATTAAGGGCCTGTTTTCACCCTTTACTCAGGCAGACGTCTCTACAACACGCCGTTTTGGCGGCACCGGGCTTGGATTGTCGATTTCCCGGCGGCTGGTCGAGCTCATGGGGGGCGAGATCGGCGTCGAAAGCCACGCCGGCGTGGGCAGCGCCTTCTGGTTTCGCATTCCATTCCCGGTGGCGGTCCAGGAGGCGGAGAATACCGGGAGGATCGTGGACGTGGCTGCCGAGACGGCTGCCCCCAAAGGAGTTATCCTGCTGGTCGAGGATAATTTTATCAATCAGAAGTTCACGGTAGCGGCGCTTACCAAATACGGCCACCAGGTCGATATTGCGGAAAATGGCCAGCAGGCTCTGCAGATGCTGGGCCAACGTGCTTATGACCTGGTGTTGATGGATTGTCAGATGCCGGTCATGGATGGCTATGAGGCTACCCGTCGCTTGCGCGTGAGTGATCCGTCTGTCCTGAATCCACGCATTCCGGTTATCGCAATGACCGCCAGCGCCTTGATCGAAGACCAGCAACGGTGTATCGCCGCTGGCATGGATGGTTTTATCAGCAAACCGCTCAGAGCGGCCAATTTACAACAGGCGGTGATTGCGATGTTGGAAAAACAAGGATCTGCGACCCCTTTCTCCTGTGAAGTCATCTGAAAAATTGAGTCATCCTGAAAACCCTGCCTGACGAAAGCTGGACTCGGTTACGGGACATCCTGGCCGCACCAAAATCCCTTCAATCGACCTGAACCTCAAAAGGTAACGAGTATGTTCTACGAACAGGCTCGTAGCCGCGCTTTCTGATCAGAAGACCATTAAATCAGGCATTATTAGCAAATATGCCTGCTTTATCAGTCATCCATGAAAAACCCCTCAATACTTTCTTTGCAATCCCGCGAGGCGCTGGCGCTCTTCGCCACCCTCCTGGAAACCGCTCGGCGTGAACGCTGGATGTCTCAGACGGAACTGGCGGAACGCGCCGGCTGCATCCGGGATGCGTCCCCCGATAAGGAGAAGCGTAAGCAAGCCCAGGCGACTCAATAGCCGCCGTCATCCTGCTGTCAACAAACCGCAATACATCCTCCTTATGCTGTTTCGATTCAATGCGCCTTATTGGCGCATGGTCGCCAATCGATTCAAAAAGCTAACGGAGATGTTGCCATGAAATTGTCCAAGCTCGCCCAAGCCCTGTTTTGTGCGGCAGCCATGGCCGGTTTAACGACGGTCGTTCACGCCAAAACTGAACTGCTGGTTTACACCGCCGTTGAGGCCGACGAACTGGCCGGTTTCAAGAAAGCCATCGAAGCTGACTATCCCGACCTTGATATCCAATGGGTGCGGGATTCCACCGGCATCATCACCGCCAAACTGCTGGCCGAGAAAGCCAACCCTAAGGCGGACGTGGTTTGGGGGCTGGCGGCGACCAGTCTCAAATTTCTGGCCGATCAAGGTTATTTCCAACCGTATGCGCCCAAGGGTGTGGAGAAACTCGATCCCAAATACATGGATAGCGATCAACCGCCGGTCTGGGTTGGGCAACGGGCCTGGATCGCCTCTCTGTGCTTCAACACCGTGGAAGCCGAAAAACTCAAATTGCCCACGCCGACCACCTGGCAGGATCTGACCCGCCCGGAATTCAAGGGACACATCGTCATGCCGAATCCCAATTCCTCCGGCACCGGCTTCCTCGACGTATCGGCCTGGCTGCAAATGTGGGGTGAGGACAAGGGCTGGAAATTCATGGATGGTCTGCACGAGAACATCGCTCAGTACACCCATTCCGGTTCCAAGCCCTGCAAAATGGCCGCTGCCGGAGAAATTCCTGTCGGTATCTCCTTCGCTTATCGCGGCGCTCAGGAAAAAACCAAGGGTGCGCCGATTGCAGTGATCGCCCCCAGCGAGGGCGTGGGTTGGGACCTGGAAGCATTCGCCATCGTCAAGACAACCCAAAAGCTCGAAGCCGCCAAGCAGTTGGCGGACTGGTCCGTCACCCGCAAAGCTAATGAACTGTACAACCAGGGGTATGCGGTCGTCGCCATGCCCGGCGTCGCCAAACCGGTGCCGAACTTCCCGGAAGGCATCGCCGAAAAGATGATCAAAAATGATTTCGAGTGGGCGGCGCAGCATCGTGAGAAAATTCTGGCCGAGTGGGGCCAGCGCTATGACAGCAAGTCCGAGCCGAAGAAATAGGCAACCCGCGCCATGACCACGCCCTATCTCCGTGTCCGCAACCTGACCAAGCACTTTGGCGATTTCACTGCGCTGGATGATGTCAGCATCGACATTCACCAAGGTGAATTCGTCTGTTTTCTGGGTCCCTCCGGCTGCGGCAAAACGACCCTCCTGCGCGCTATTTCCGGGCTGGATATCCAAACACACGGCACAGTGGAACAAAATGGCCGGGATATTTCCGCCCTGCCGCCGGCGAAACGTGACTTTGGCATCGTATTCCAGTCTTATGCGCTGTTTCAGAACCTGACTGTAGCCCGCAACATCGCCTACGGTCTGGAGAATCGCAAGCAACCCAAAGCGATGATTCGGCAACGGGTTCAGGAGTTGTTGGAGCTGATCGGCTTGCCGGACAGCGGCCATAAATACCCTTCACAACTGTCCGGCGGTCAGCAGCAACGGGTGGCGCTGGCGCGGGCTTTGGCGATTTCACCGGGCCTGCTGTTACTGGATGAACCCCTGTCCGCGCTGGATGCCAAAGTGCGGGTTTATCTGCGCGATGAGATCAAGGCGCTGCAGCGACGGCTCGGCATCACCACCATCATGATCACCCATGATCAGGAAGAAGCCATCAGCATGGCCGACCGCATCGTGGTCATGCGCAACGGCAAAATCGAGCAAATCGGTACGCCCCTGGAGATTTATCACCAACCCGCTTCCCTGTTCGTCGCCGAATTCATTGGCGCGATGAACCTGTTGCCGGCGACTCTGGTGCGCCAGGGCGAAATTCAACTGGGACAAACCCGGTTGGCCTGCAAAATGGACGGCTTTGCCACCGGCGCTTCCGTCCATGCCGCCGTGCGCCCGGAAGATGTGGTTTGTACCGGCCGGACCAACGGCCATGCGAACAGTTTCCAGGCCGAGGTGCAGGATATGGAATTTATGGGACCGTTTTTCTGGCTCAGTTTGAGCGGTGGGGAACTGGGCGACCATCGCTTGCGGGCGCAAGTGTCCAGCCAGCGGGCGCGCGAACTGGATTTGCGCCCACGCGACTCCATGCATTTGCACATCCCCGCCGAACAGATTCGCTTGTTCCCTAACGGTTATCCGCATGGCTGAAGCAATCGTCATGGCCGCGCCGCGCATCCGTCCGCACTTGGGCCGCGATGAGTGGCTGATGGGCGGCGGGTTACTGGTGCTGGCGCTGTATCTGGCGGTGACCCTGTTGGTTCCGCTGGTCATCATGCTGGCCAAGAGCTTGGAAGATAGCGAAGGCGCTTTCGTTGGTTTGGCCAATTTCGCCCAGTATTTCAGCAATCCGGCGCTGTCCAGCGCGATCGGCAACAGCGTATGGGTCTCGGCGCTGGCCACACTGATCGTCATTGTGCTGGCCTTCGGTTACGCCTATGCCCTGACCCGTAGTTGCATTCCGTTCAAGGGCTTTTTTCGGCTGGTCGCGATGGCGCCGTTGCTGGCTCCGTCGCTGCTATCGGCGATTGCCCTGATTTATCTGTTCGGCAATCAGGGTGCATTAAAGGGCTGGCTGTTCGGGGAAAGCATCTATGGCCCGGTCGGCATCGTCATGGGTTCCGTGTTCTGGACCTTTCCCCATGCTCTGATCATCCTGATCACCGCCCTGTCCAGCGCCGACGCCCGATTGTATGAAGCTTCGGAATCACTGGGAGCCAGCCGCTGGCGCACTTTTATAACGGTGACTTTGCCGGGCGCGCGTTATGGCCTGATCAGCGCCACGTTCGTCGTCTTCACCCTGGTGATTACCGACTTCGGTGTCCCCAAGGTCATCGGCGGTCAGTTCAACATGCTGGCGACCGATATTTACAAGCAGGTGGTGGGACAGCAGAACTTTCAGATGGGCGCAGTGGTGTCGCTGATTCTGCTGTTGCCGGCAGTGCTGGCGTTTTTCGTTGAACGCTGGGCGCAGACCCGGCAGGGCTCGGCAGTCTCCAGCCGCGCTGTTCACTACCAGGCCAAACCCCGTCCAGTGCGCGACTGGGCGCTGCTCGGCTTGGTGAGTTTAACAGCGCTGCTGATTCTCGGCATTCTGGGCATGGCGGCGTTCGCTTCGTTGGCTAAACTGTGGCCCTACAATCTCAGCCTGACTTTGAGTCATTACGACTTCAGCAATGCCGACGGCGGCAGTTGGGCGTCCTATGGCAACTCAATCCGTTTGGCGTTGTACACGGCGATCTTCGGCAGTCTCATTGTATTTGCCGGGGCCTATCTGGTGGAAAAGAGTCGGGTCGTGAAACCCCTGCGCACGGCGACGCATCTATTGGCGCTGATTCCCATGGCCGTACCGGGGATGGTGCTGGGGCTGGCCTACATTTTCTTTTTCAACGCGCCCGGCAATCCGCTCAACTTTCTTTATGGGAGCATGACCATCCTGGTGCTGGCCACCATCGCCCATTTCTATACGGTCAGTCATCTCACCGCGCTGACCGCGCTCAAGCAACTCGATCCAGAGTTTGAATCGGTGTCGGCCTCGCTGAAAACCCCGTTCTACCGCACCTTCTGGCGAGTGACGACGCCAATGTGCCTGCCGGCGATTCTGGACATCGGCATCTATTTCTTCATCAACGCCATGACTACAGTCTCGGCGGTTGTCTTCCTCTATTCGCCCGATACCACACTGGCTTCGGTGGCAGTGTTGAATATGGATGATGCCGGCGATACTGCGCCAGCGGCGGCGATGGCGATGCTGATTGTTATCACCGCCGGCGCGGTGCGGCTGCTGCACACGGGACTGAGCCACTGGTTGCATCGCCGCACTCAGGCGTGGCGAGGGGGTAAACGGACTTGAGCGATCTTCATCAAGGGTTGCCTCTTCGCCATACTTGGATGCGTAGTGCAGCACGATTATTCCCAAATTGAGCGAATAGGATTTACAATGATCCAGTGTCAAGTCACATAAATAAAGTGTGACAGTGGGACAAGCACGTTTTTTAAATTTTTCCAACAACACCTTTGGAGTTCTCCGCTATGTCACTGATGAAGCGTTCCCTGGCCGAGTTCATCGGCACCTTCTGGCTCGTTTTAGGCGGCTGCGGCGCGGCGGTTTTCGCTGCTGGCGTCCCTGGTGTCGGCATCGGTTACCTGGGGGTCTCCTTTGCCTTCGGTCTGACGGTGCTGACCATGGCCTACGCAATTGGCCACATCTCCGGCTGTCACCTCAATCCGGCGGTTTCGGTGGGTCTGGCCGTCGGCGGTCGCTTTAACGCCGCCGATCTGCCCATGTACATTATTGCGCAGACTCTGGGCGCCATCGTCGCGGCCTTTCTGATTTTTTACGTCGCTAGTGACATGGGGTTGCACAAGGAAGGTCAAGCGACCTTCGCGCTGGCCGCCAACAGTCTGGCTGTCAACGGTTATGAAGCGCTCTCGCCCCAGGGCTATGGCCTTATGACCGCCCTGGTGACTGAGGTGGTTATGACGATGATGTTTCTATTCATCATCCTGGGCGTCACCGACAAGCGCGGCGTCGCCATGGCGGGCGGACTGGCAATTGGTTTGGCTTTGACCCTGATTCATTTGATCTCTATCCCCGTCACCAATACTTCGGTGAATCCTGCTCGTAGCACGGGTCCGGCCCTGGCGCTCGCCTTTTCGGGCGAGGGCAAGGCCCTGGCCCAGCTCTGGCTGTTTTGGTTAGCGCCGATCGGTGGCGCCGTCCTGGCCGGAGTCATCTACCGATTCTTCGAGCAGGACGACTGAGCCTGATCCAAGGGGCCAGAACGCCCACAGGTTGTTATAAACCGGCGCCAGGCGCCGGTTCAAAACGCAAGGGCTCAATCAGCAACGGTGCGTAGTCGGGAAAATAAGTTCCCCCCTCGGCAAAGGGTCGATCAGGATCAATCAGGGTCTCCGCGATGCCCACGCCATAAGTGATCAGGGCCGGGTTCTCCAGATCGACCGGTCGGTCGGTAATCACCTCTCCAACCTGGTAGGGCCGCCCATCCTGATGGGCGAAGCCCTCTCCCTCTTGCCGGAAATAGCGGAAAGTCACTGGCGTTTCCGGGAAGGTATCCTTCCCTTTGACATAGCGTTGCGTAGCGACCACCTGCCGGTAACGAGCAGCGGCGGCTAAAGCATCTGCTTGAGGTGGATACAGCAGTTCGCCGCGAATGGCTCCGTTAGCCGTCAGATAATCGCCCCGTCCGGTCAGCTCACGCAGTAGCGCCTGCCGCCGCGCCTGACTCTGCTGGAAACTCATCGCATTGGTGGTGTCCAGCGCCGGCCAAGCCACAGAATAGCCATGGGTCGGCTGGATCACGTTGGCCAGAAACCGCTCGATGGCGGCGGGCATATCCCCATACAAGCTCGCGCCCACCACGTTATCCAGGAAGTGGCGGAATTCGCCCGTGCTCAATCCCCGATTCAATGGATCGCCCAAGCGGGCCTGACCCGGCGTTTGCTCCGGCGCAGCATCCGCTTTGGCCAGATAGCGTAAATAGTCCATTTCCTTCCAGCCCCATTCGCCAGGAAACTTGCGCGGCAATGACCAGGTAGAGTCCACGGTATTGCCGACTCCAGAGGTGAACATGGGGAATTCGGTGGTCATGACCCCGCTGTGGCAGCCAATGCACTGCGCCAGTTCCTCGCGGTTCTGCGGTCGCAATGCGCCGCTTTTATCTTCGATGTAACCGGCCAGATACCAACCCACGCCATTATCTACCCAGCCCTGCTCATCATTGCCATAGACCGGCGCACCCTCTTCTTTGAGACCGGGACGGAATTGCGTCGGATAGAACGGCTTCCACTTGTACATGTAGCGGATTTCCTTGACCCGGCGGGCGCGAGTTCCCGGATAAGGGCTGACCACTGGATTGCTGCCGTCCGCTGCGACATCCACATAATGCAGGGGATGGGCGATTTCCGTGCCGACCGGATACAGGCCACGTTCGATCGCGACGGTCCGGGCTGCGCCCTGGTAAAACTCACCATCCTCGGTGCGTAGACGATCCTGAATGGCCCGCTCCAGTCGGTCGAGATTCTGGGCGTAGATGTTCAGGTCGAAGTGGCCATCTTCACGTTGCATGAACGGTTTGGGCAAGCGGACGTAGATGCCGGATACCGAACCGGTCATCGGGGTGAAGATACCGTAGGGCATGAAATTCACCGCTCGCCAACCGGTGATCCAGCGCTCGTCGCGATCCTGGAAATAGCCATTGCGCGGCGTATTGGAACGGACGAAACCGTCGGCGCCTGCGGGTAAATCCGCCGGGTCGAGACCTGGAAATAGCCGAAACGGCGTTTCTTCGCCGCCATCCCAGTGACGTGGATCGCCGGGCCGTTGCTGGAAAGCGGCCTGCCAGTTTTCTTCCCGAATATACGCTTGCATATCCCAAGCCTGGGGATCGAGGCCCAGCGCGGCGACGGCTTCGCGCAACTTTTCGGGCGTCAGGGTGTTTTCCCAGGGATTGCGGCTCGGCGATACGGTAAAGGGATTAATCGGCGTGAAGGAATATTCGAGTTGCAAGTTGCCCAGACGCGGTTCGGCGCCCGCCTGCGGAAAGTTATTACCCAGCCCCGCCTTGTAAACCCCGTTGGTGTGGCAAAACAGGCAAGCGTTCTGCGCGCCCCGCGAAGTCTCAATATGGCACTGGGCGGGAATATGGGCGTAGGGGTTGGAAAAGGTCAGCGGGCTGCGGAAATCGCCCCGTGGGAAACCGACCTGAGTCGACGCAGAGGCGCCGCGATTTGCGTTGTCCGCAGGCTGCGCATTGGCCAGTCCCTGACGGTCGTTGCACCCGGTCAATACGGCTGTGCTCAGAATCAACGTGGTCACTACCGGTTGTAAAAAAGATGGGTGGCAATTCATGCAGAACTCTCCTCACTGAAAAAACAAAAAAGCTGGCGATTGCACGAACCGCCAGCCTGATTCATTTGAACTTACCGCATGTTTACAAACCTGGAATGCCCCCGATATACCCGACGGGCGCATAGAACTTGTCGATCAGCGGGGTGAGTTGCGCTTTGAGATCGGCGTTGGTGGTGCTGATGAAATCGCCCCAATGCTGGGAGTTGGCCATGATGTAGGCGTGGCCGTTCAGATTCTCTACCACTTGCAGGCCATTGGTCTCGGCGCCGGCCGTCACGGTCAAGATGCGGCTCAACTTCTGGGTGTCCACGTTATAAGCCCAGATGAAATTGCTGACGTGCATCCCCGAGTCCTCGCCGATGAACAGAGTGCGCATTTTTTCAGAGAAGAACAGGTTATCGGTATTGGCGATGGTGTTGACATCAGCGGTGTTGCCGAAGGCGTCAGCGGGAATCGGCTTACCCAACAGTTTCGGCTCCACAAACATGCGGGTCGCCACCCAGTCGGAGTTGATGGCGTTGCCCTGGGTATCCTTGAGTCCAGCCTTCAGTTCCAAAGTGTAGGTCGCGCCGGCCTTATTCTCGGGCAAGCGGATATGATCAGCCGGCTCCGTGGGATCGGAACGCATACTGGTCTCGATGCGCGACATAGCCATGTACAGTTTTTTGTCGGCGGCGTTGATCGCCATGCCTTCCATTTTGGTCCATTCGGTCGTGCCACCGAGCAAAGCGGTGTAGCGACGGGTCTCCAGAAAGGCGGCGGCTTTTTCCATGCCCGGTTTCAGGACGAGGCATTCGTCGGAGGACGAACCGGCGCGCACCCGTTTGTAGCCCGCTGCGCATTGCCCCTCAACGGGCGCAACTGCGTCGAAGATGTCAGCGAAAGTGAGGCTGTTGGCCAGCGCCCCGATTTCAGCGTTCGTGCCGTGGCCCAAGCGAATCCAGGTCAGATTGGCGCTGCCGCCGCCCTGGTCGCTGGTCTGATCCCATTTGGCCGTATACAGCGTGCCGGCCGAAAGATCAGCCGCTTTGTCCGCCACGAACATGGTCATTTGCACATAAGCGCCGTCATCGCCCAGATAGGCGGTGCGGCGGTCCGGCATGACGAGCGCCTGTTCCCAGGTGCCGCGTCCCATGGCGTAATGCTTGACCACGGCAGTGGAGCCATCGGCCTTGACGGTCACTTCGGGAATGATGCCGTAATGATAGGGATTTGCCTCGCGCTCGCCCTTGAAATACAGCTCGCGCATCGCTTTGAGGCCAGCAGTGGTGGTGCCGTAGTTCTTGGAATCCAGCGGGTTGTAAATCAGATCGTAGTCTTCCTCGGAACCCAGATGCGTGTTCCATGGCGTTTGCGAACCGAAACAGGGAATCCAGATGCCGTTCACGCTGGAGAAGTCGATGGGCCTGACCTTGGTCGCGGTCAGCTTGCCGTCGCCGGCCTGGGCGATGTCGCTCAGGGTCATTGACATCGGCATGCGGGTGTACCAGCCGGGCGCGGTGAAAGCGACCGAACCGTCGCTCAGAATCCAGTCGTACTCGTAATGGGTGACCAGAAACAGTTTGTTGTCTATTTTCAATAAACTGTTTGCGTCTGGCGTTTCGGCCACCACCGGATTGCCCATCGGGTCGAGCAGCGGCTCCATCTTGTAGTTGTAGAGCTGGCCGGCAGGATGCTTCTTGCCACCGACCTCGGCCACCGGGTCCTTGACGCTGAACAGCACGTTGTAGGTCAGCGGGTGATCTTCCACGCGCCCATCGGTGTAGGTGATCTTGGCCACTGATTTCGAGTAGGTCTTGGCCAGCTCATCAGCCGTGGCCGGCGCTGGCGTCTCGGTAAAATCTACAGTACGAACCGACGCGACTTTATGGTCGTCATTGCTGTCATTGCAGCCGACCAGCCCCAGCGCGGAAAAAACTGCAACCGTCAATAACTTCGTTCTCATGGCAAAAAACTCCCCGGAAGACAGATATATGTTGTTCAAGAAACTATCTTCGTTTGCCAAGGTTGCTGAAAAATGACAGTTCGGTGAATGTCAGGTTACCGGAGGCATCATAAAGCGCATCGACCAACGAGGACGGGAAAATAGTGAAATAGTGATTGCCCCCGGTGCGCTCAAATACTATCTGGCCGCTACCGAAGCGACGGAAGCCTTGGGGTGCGGCGTTGCCTGGAACGGTCTGAACTTGAATAGCGACTGACGCCCTCACCCCATTCTTCCCGAATGCGGAGAAGAAAGACCACTTTGCCCCAAGCCCCTAGTGCAGTGATACACTTCAACTGATCAAAGGACGGATCGTTATGCAGTCGCTTGATAACCTCCAGTCTCCGACCTCAAGGAATATCGCCATGTCTGAAATCGCCCAGTTCGCGTCTCATCCCAACCGCCGTCAATTTCTAACCCTCTTGGCCACGGGTTCTGCCGCGCTCACTCTCGGCGGCTTAACTAATCCCCAATTTGCCCACGCTGCCGCCAGTGGCCCTTTCACTCTCGCACCATTGCCTTGGCCCGAAGATGCGCTGAATCCGCAGATTTCAGCCAGTACCCTCAGTTTCCACTACGGCAAGCACCATCAGGGCTACGTCAATAACCTCAACAAACTGGTCATTGATACGCCACTGGCGGAACAATCATTGGAAGCTGTCGTCAAGGCCACTGTTGGCAAAGTCGATCAAGCGGCTATTTTCAACAACGCCGCACAGGTTTGGAACCATACGTTCTACTGGAACAGCCTGCGACCCAAAGGGGGCGGCAAACCTACGGGTACACTGGCGGAACAAATCAACAAGGACTTTGGCGGATTCGACCCGTTCAAGACCGAGTTCGCCAAAGTCGCTACCAGCCAGTTCGGCAGCGGCTGGGCTTGGCTGGTGAAGGATGGCGACAAGCTGAGCATTACTAAAACCGGTAACGCCGACACCCCCATGGCTCACGGTCTTAAACCGTTGTTAACCATCGATGTTTGGGAACATGCTTATTATCTGGATTACCAGAATCGACGGGCTGACTACATAGCCGCAGTGCTGGATCATCTGATCAACTGGGACTTCGCCGCGCAGAACCTGGCAAGCTAATTTCAAATCTGAGCAGGGGAAAACAGATGTACATCGGTGACTATCTTGGCCGGCGAGCGATCTATAGCCCGGATAAGCCAGCGATTATAGACGCAGGCAAAAATCCGGAGCTGCGACTGACCTATGCGCAAATGAACGAGCGGGCTAACCAACTGGCCAACAGGTTAGCAGACCTGGCCGGCATCGGTCACGGCGACCGGGTGGCGATATTGGCGCTGGACGGCGTCGAACATCTGGATGTCCTGTTTGCCTGCGGCAAGTTGGGCGCCATTCATACCGCGCTGAACTGGCGGTTGCACTGGCGGGAGCTGCAACACATTCTCGCCGAGGTGACCCCGACCGTGCTGATTTACGATGATGCGTTCAGAAGCAGCGTCGTCGAATTAGCGCAGGCAGATTCCCCGGTGCGCCACTGGATTCACCTGGACGGCCTCGGCTTTTCTGGCAGCCTGGATTTCAACGCATGGCTGGCGACCGCACCAACGACGCCGCGCACCTGTGAAGCGCTGGTTGAAGAGGACATCGCCGCCATTGTCTTCACCGGCGGCACCACCGGCCTGTCGAAAGGCGCGCAAATCAGCCATCGCCAAATCGCCTGGAACAGCCTGAATAGCGTCATCCATGATGTCAATCGTGATGATGTGTACCTCAATGTTTTCCCAATGTTTCACGTCGGCGGCTTATTCGTTTACACCTTGCCGCAGGTCATCATGGGCGGAACGACCATCCTGTTGAAGCGCTTCGACCCGGAGCGGGTGCTGGAGTTGCTCCAACGGGAACAAGCGACGATCTTTGCCGCCGTACCCGCCATGTACCAAATGCTGACTCAAGCCAAAGCCTGGGCGGAAGCCGATTTAAGCTCGCTGCGCTTCTGCACCAGTGGCGGCGCACCCTTACCCGTGCCGCTGGTCGAGCAGTACACCCGCGAAAAAGGCGTTCGTTTCAAGCAAGGTTTTGGCATGACCGAATTTGGCCCCGGTCTATTCGCCCTGGCTCCGGAAGACGCCATTCGCAAAGCGGGCAGCATTGGGCGACCCAATTTCTATATCGATGCCCGAATTGTGGACGCTGATAACCGGCCGCTGGGTCCGAACGAGGTCGGCGAACTGGCGCTAAAAGGACCCAGCATCGCTTCCGGCTACTTCAGCAACGTCGCTGCTTGGGCAGAAGTTATCGACGAGGACGGCTGGTTCCATACCGGCGATTTGGCCCGTTACGACGAGGATTGGCATTTCTACATTGTGGACCGGCTCAAGGACATGTTCATTTCCGGTGGCGAGAATGTCTATCCGGCGGAGATTGAAGCGGCGCTTTACCAGCATCCAGCAGTGTTTCAATGCGCAGTCGTGGGGGCGCCTGATCGCCAATGGGGCGAAGTGGGCAAAGCGTTTGTGGTGCTCAAGCCGGATCAGGCCGCCAGCGTTGAAGAGTTACTCACCCATCTTGGCGAGCGGTTGGCCCGCTATAAAATTCCCCGCCATGTCGAGTTCGTCACCGCGTTGCCTATCTCAGCAGCGGGCAAAGTATTGCGGCGGGAATTACGTGAGCGCTGATCGCCGCCCCCTGCGAGTGAGGAGGGGGAGAGAATGTGAATGGTTAAGAAGCTGTCCAAAAACTAACTGTTTGATTTTTTCTGGGTACGCGGGCTTCCAGCCCGCTTTTGGCTTCTCCAGCGGGCTGGAAGCCCACGCACCCAGGGAATTTTGCTTAAAAATCAATTCGGGGTTTTTCGACGGTCTCTAAGATGTAGAGAGCGCCTTGCGGAGTTTCGTGGCCAATTCTTCCCGGGAAAACGGCTTTTGCAGGAAATGAACACCCTCGTCGAGGACGCCGTGATGAGCGATGACGTCAGCGGTATAGCCAGACATAAACAGACACTTCATATCCAGTCGCAGGGCGCTAAGCCGTTGCCAGAGGTCACGGCCGCTCATTTCCGGCATGATCACATCGGTCAGCAATAAATGGATGGGATCGGCATACTCTTTAGCTATTTGCAGCGCCTGGTTCGGACCGCCGGCGGCTAATACCGTGTAACCCATCTGTTCGAGCATCCGGGCGCTGAGTTTGAGCAGCACCTCTTCGTCCTCGACCAGCAGCACCGTCTCGATCCCGGTCGGCACTATGACGGGCGCCCGTATGGCGTCAACATCGGCCAGCTCCGCAGTATGCAGGGGAAGGTAAATTTTGAAGGTCGTACCTTCTCCCGGTTCGCTGTACACATAGATCAACCCATTATTCTGTTTAATAATACCGTACACCGTAGCCAAGCCAAGGCCCGTACCATGCCCTAGTGGTTTGGTGGTGAAAAAGGGATCGAAAAGCTTCGCTAACACGGCCCGGTCCATGCCGCACCCGGTATCGCTGACAGCCAGCAGGGCATACGATCCGGGGTTGCAATCGGCGCGAGTCTCACAGTAACTCTCGTCGAACGTCGCCTGGCCGGTCTCGATGATGACTTTACCGATGACGGCGATCGCATCGCGGGCATTGACCACCAGGTTGGCGAGAATCTGGTCGATCTGGGCCGGATCCATTTTCACCAGCGTCGGATCGCCAGTCGGCTTCCACAGCAAGTCGATGCCTTCGCCGATCAGCCTCTTGAGCATCTTAAGCATTCCGGCGATGGTGGCGTTCAGATCAAGGACCTTAGGCGCAATCGTCTGTTTGCGGGCAAAGGCCAGCAACTGGCGGGTCAGGTCGGCGGAACGCTGGGCGGCGTTCTGAATCTCCAGTAAATCGGCGTACAGCGCGCTGTCGGGCGCGGTCTGCTCCAGAGCCAATTCGGTATGGCCAGCGATCACTGCCAGCATATTATTGAAGTCATGCGCTACGCCGCCCGCTAGTTGCCCTATCGCTTCCATCTTCTGGGCCTGGTGGAGCTGAGCCTCAAGGGCATCGTGTTTGCGCACCGCCTGCTCGCCAACGGCTTTCATTCGCAGCACACGCAGAGCGTAGGCCAGGTTGTCGGCCAGCCGGCGCAACAACTCTACTTCGCCCGTACTCAGGGAGTCGGGTTCCGCTGCATAGAGGATTAACACCCCGAATACCCCGGTTTCGTTCTTCAGCGGCAGCGCGATGACGGCCGCATAGCCACGCCGGATTGCCTCCTCGCGCCAGGGCGCAAAGTGGGGGTCAGTCTGCAGGTTCTGGAAAACGACCGGCTGGCCAGTGCGAATCGCTGTTCCGGCAGGACCCTGGCCGGTCGGGGACTCGTCCCAGGTGATTTTGACCGCTTCAAGATAACCGTCTTCGAACCCGGCCTGGGCTACCGGCTGCACCCGCTTGGCTGACCCCGGCTCGGCTACCCCCACCCAGACCATTCGCCACCCGCCTTCCGCCACCAGAATTTGGCAAATTTCCCGCATCAGCCGGGTATCTTCCTCCGCCAGAGCGATGGCCCTGTTACAGTGGCTCAGCATGCGCAAAGAACGCACTGCATGGCGCTCTTTATCTTGCGCTTCCCGTTGTTCAACGACCTTCCATACCGCCTCCATGAGCAGAGTCAGTTGGAGAATATCGGTTTCGTGGTAATCGGCGTCCTTGTTGGCGACTCCGACCACACCAACGATTTGCCCCCCGCTGAAGACCGGCACAGTGAGATATTTGAGGAGCCGGGCGTGACCTTCCGGATAGCCCTTCTTGAGGGGATGGGCGGCGGTAAAGTCATTGACCAGAATCGGCCGACGTTGCCGAACCGCTTCACCCCAGAGACCGGTCTTGTCCAGCTCATAGCAGGTCTGCGGATTGCGGATAGCGCATTCCTGCATCACCTCTCGCGACCAGGAGTTCAGCACGAACTCCTGGCGATCTTCGTAGTAGCGATAGAGATAGCCGATCTTGCTGCCGGTCAGTTGGATGGCTTCATTCAGCGCGTAGTCCAGAAAATCCTGCACCGAATCGCTCGGATGTTGCAGGATGCTCACCAGACTGCGCAGCCGCGCCTCGTTGCAGCGCACTTCCTGCTCCGCCCCGCGTTCCTCGGTCTGGTCACGGAACACTAGCACCACGCCGACCATGACGTCGTTCTCATTGCGGATGGGCGCGCCGCTATCTGCGATGGGACGTTCGGTCCCATCCCGGGCGATGAGCAGGGTGTGGTTGGCCAGCCCGACTACCACCCCCTCGCGCAACACCCGCTGGACCGGGTTTTCGACCATCGCACGGGTTTCTTCGTTAATAA